>UMLR01019607.1_pt1 | contig 231144 bp, 226 predicted proteins | sample 1966741 | NCBI WGS metagenome assembly UMLR01 (sample SAMEA4836207, study PRJEB28245) | human gut metagenome | biome: gut microbiome; material: fecal sample | place: Denmark | collected 2008 | reverse complement strand
ATTGACAATTAAATATGGGCATGTGGTGGAATGGTAGACACGCTAGTCTTAGGAACTAGTGCTAACGCGTGGGAGTTCGAGTCTCTTCATGCCCAGTTAAAAAGGCACTTTCATAGTGCCTTTTTATTTTGATTAAGGCTATAAAATGATTTACCCTATAAACAATTATTCAATTACAAGTTTAAATTACCAAAATAAAAACAATCCTAATTTTACCGGATTAAATAATCCTTTAAAAAGGTTATCTCCATATAATTTTTATATGGAAAAAGTATTTGACAAATATACACATATATCTAAAAATCGCTGGATGCCAATAGATGAAGTGATAAAGCCAAATCTTAATGTTTTAAAATTATCAAACGGGAAATACAAAACAGAAGCTTGGGAAATTAATCCAAACAACAAGAAAAAGAAATATATTATATTTTTCCACGGATTAGGTCAAAATATATCATCGAATCAAGATATTTATAAGAAAATTTTAAAAAAAGGATATGCTGTACTAGCTCCTGAATACGGTGAATTTGGTTCCAATACCGATAAAATGACCGCAAAAGTTATAAAAAAACAAACAGCAATGGCGCTAGAATACTTAAATAAAAAAGGGATTCCAAACGAAAATATAGGTGTTATTGGCTTCAGTATGGGAAGTTTCCCGGCTATTGAAATGGCTTCAAAAAATAAAAATCTAAAATTCTTAGTTTTAATATCACCATTTAACTCTTTAAGAAATGAAGTCGAACTATTAACTAAAGGTACAACTATAAGATTACCTAAACTTTTAAAATACAGCATAAATAAATTTCCTTTTTTGTTAAATCATATTGACAATATATTTAAAAATAACAAAAAACTTAAATCTATTGAATCTCCGGTATATTTAATTCATTCCTCAAATGATAAAATTGTTCCACAGAAATCAACTGAAGACATCGCAAATAAAGTAATGCATCTAAAACAATTTATTTTATTAGAAAAAGGCGGTCATGTTATTGAAGAAAATAAACTGAACGCCTTTGACCAATTAAAAGATATTTAATAATTTATTTAAAACGTTTTCCAACACAAGAATATTCAAAGCCACGTTGAATTAAACGTTCTCCATCATATTGGTTCCTACCGTCAAAAATAATTGGAGATTTCATCAATTCTTTTACTTTATCAAAATCAGGACGTCTAAATTCATTCCATTCTGTCAAAAGCAAAAGGCAATCAGCTCCGTCTAGTGCGTCATATGAATTTTTAGCATAAGTGATTTTATCTCCCCAAATATTTTTAGCTTGTTCAAAACCTTTTGGGTCAAATGCTTTAACTTTAGCACCAAATTCTAATAAGAAGTTGATAATAGTAATAGCTGGAGACATTCTCATATCATTTGTTTTAGGTTTGAATGTCAATCCCCAAACTGCAAATGTTTTACCGGCTAGATTCATGCCAAAACGTGCAAGAATTTTATTTATAAAAATAACTCTTTGCTCTTTATTCACCTCGTCAGCAGCTTCTATTAAACGATATCCGCAATTGTTATCTTTTGCTGTTTTTAATAATGCTTTTACATCTTTTGGGAAACAACTACCGCCATAGCCTAAACCTGGGAATAAGAATTGAGATCCGATACGTTTATCAGAACACATTCCAATTCTTACCATTTCTGCATCAGCACCTACTGCCTCACAAATATTCGCTATTTCATTTGCATAAGAAATCTTTACTGCAAGAAATGAATTTGCTGCATACTTTGTCATTTCAGCAGATTTTACGTCCATAATTACAAATCTGCTTGCTGTTCTGAAAAACGGTGCATAAACTTCTTGCATAATTGCAGTTGCTTTTGGAGAATTAGAACCAATTACAACTCTATCTGGTTTTAAAAAGTCATCTACAGCAGCACCTTGTTTTAAAAACTCAGGATTTGATACCACATCAAATTCTCCATTATAATGTTTTTTGATAATATCAGTTACTCTATCTGCCGTACCTACAGGAACAGTTGACTTATCAACAATAACTTTATAACCGTTCATTGCTTTACCGATGCTTTCTGCAACTTGTTCTACGTAATGTAAATCAGCTGAACCATCCTCACTTTGCGGTGTTCCAACAGCAATAAAACATACTAAAGATTTTTTTACAGAATCATCTAAATCAGAAGAAAATTTTAATCTACCTTCCATAACATTAGCTTTAATTAATTCTTCTAATCCAGGTTCATAAATTGGTACAATACCATTTTCTAATTTTTTTAATTTTTCTAAATCATTATCTACACAAATTACATCATTTCCCATATCAGCAAGACATGTACCTGCTACTAAGCCGACATAACCTGTACCTATAACGCAAATCTTCATCTCTACTCCTTTTAATTCCTATTAATTATCAGAATAACACAAAAATTTTTTTTATGAGATAATATCAGTATATAATTTTAAAAGAAGAGGGATATGCATGGAATACAAATTAAAAAATACTGCATCAAAAGATGCTTTTAATTATAAATATTTATTAGGGAAAATTTTTCCATATATAAAACCAGTATTAGGACGTGCAATAATAAATCTTATTATTGCCATTCCATTAGGTCTATTAGACGGCGTTGTAGCACTTTCATTAAAACCTTATTTAGATTTTGTTGTGAATGGTAATCCAGAGCACACTTGGTCTTTTTTAGGAATTACAGTTCATTCTCAAGCATTTTTAGCTGCGATAATTCCTTTTGGTATAGTTGCATTTGCATTATTCCAAGGAATTTTAAAATATTTAAGTAATTATTTAACAGATTGGACTGGCCAAAAAATATCTATGTCATTAAAAAAAGATTTATTCAGAAAATTGACCTCTATGGATCCTCAATTTTTTGACGTAAATTCTTCAGGAATCGTACTAACTAGATTTTTAACAGATCCAGATACAGCATCAAGAAATATTATTGATATGTTAAAATCGTTTATCGCAACATTTTTTGGACTTATCGGACTTGTTGGAGTTTTATTATACAACTCTTGGAAACTTGCGATAATCGGTGTTACTATAATGGCTATAGCAATTACGCCAGTAACTCTAATCAGAAAAAGAATTAAAAAAGTATCTAATGCAACAATGGTTGTAGGCGGGAATATGGCAACAAACTTTAACGAAACTTTTGCCGGCAACAAAATTATGACAGCATATAACCTTCAAAATGACCAAAATACAAAATTCGATAATCAGATACAGGAACAATTCCATCTTGCAATGTCTTTAACAAAAAGAGTAGGTTGGATGTCTCCTATTATGTACTTTGTATGTTCAATAGGTATTGCTCTTGTTATGGCTTATGGAAACCATTTAATTCTTTCAGGACAAATGACTGCAGGGAGTTTTGCATCATTTGTAACATCATTACTACTTTTATATAAACCAACTAAAACTCTTGGTAATACATTAACAAACTTACAAAATGTATTCGTTGCAATGAGCAGAGTATTTGAACTATTTGATTTACAACCACAAATAAAATCTCCTAAAAATGCTATTAATCTAAAAGGATTAGAAAACTCTATTGATTTTAACAATGTATGTTTTGAATATGAAGAAAACACTCCTGTATTGAAAAACTTCTCTCTTCATATCAATAAAGGAGAGACTATGGCACTTGTAGGCAACTCTGGCGGAGGAAAAAGTACAGTAGTGAGCCTTTTACCAAGGTTCTATGATGTAAAATCAGGATCAATTGAATTTGATGGAATTGATATCAGAAATTTTGATTTGGATTCTTTAAGAAATAATATTTCTTTTGTGTTCCAAGATAACTTTCTATTTTCAGGCACAATTAAAGATAATATATTGATGGGAAATGAAAATGCAACAGATGAAGAAATTCAAAAAGTTGTTGAAATGGCTCATTTAGATGAATTTATCCATACATTAGAAAATGGATTAGACACATTTGTTGGAGAAAGAGGAACTTCTTTATCTGGAGGACAAAGACAACGTGTAGCAATAGCAAGGGCAATGTTAAAAGATGCACCTATTGTTATCTTAGATGAAGCTACATCAGCTCTTGACAATGAATCTGAAGCAATCGTTCAAAAAGCTTTAGATAACTTAATCCAAAATAAAACAGTATTTGTAATTGCACACAGATTATCAACTATTAAAAATGCTGATAGAATTGCCGTTATAAATGACGGAGAATTAGCTGAACTTGGAACTCATGACGAGCTAATTCATATTGAAAACGGTAAATACAGATATCTTTATGAAATGCAATTCAAATCACAAGAAGATGCAGAGGTTCTATCATGAATAAAATTATCACAAAATGGATAGAACCATATGTTTTACTAGAAACTCTAAAAAAGAATTGTGATCTTACCAAAGATTATACATTTGACGGCTTTTCAAAAAATGAAATAAAAAAAGAATTTTTAAAACAATTAAAAAAAGAAAATTCTTTTGGTCTGTATATGAAAAATGTGAATAAGTTTTATTTATTCAATGGTAATATCGATATTGACAAGCTTTTCGAATTAAATTCTTGTGATTATGAAAATACTGAAAATATTGATAAACCTTTTGAAATGGTAGATATGGGAAAAGCCGAAGCTAGTATTATTAAACTTTAATTGTCATTATAACCAAGTTTTACTGCTTTTTGATATGCAATTTCGGCCTCTTGATTTCTCCCTAAATTTTCAAGGATTACAGATTTCCAATAATAATTCCACTGATCACAATCTCCGAGCAAAATTGATTTATTCATATAAATTAGAGCTTTTTGATAATCTTCAATAGCTAAATAACTCCGAGCAAGCCAAAAACAAACAATGCCTTTTTCTTTTTCATCCATTAATTGCAGTCCAATATCAATTGCTTCATCATATCGTTCTAACATAAACAGACAATACATCTTATCTTGCAAATATAAATAATCTTTTTCTCTTAATAACAGCTTATTCAAATACAAAATAGCTTTTTCATAATCTTTATTTGATATAAAAATTTGTGCTCGTTTATATTCATGTTTATCACCAGTCGAAAATTCTTTTTCTAACTTATCCAAAATATTTAAACAGTCATCATATCTTTTCAACTCAAATAGTATATCAAATTTTCTATAGTACATATCCGTATTATGCTTATTATTTAATAAATCTAAATTTGCGTATTCCAAAGCTTTTTTATAGTCATTAATTTTTTCATATAAATTGCTTAACTCTCCATATAAATATGTATATTCTGAATTATTTTTTATAACTTCCTCTAAAATATTAATAGCTTTTTTATAACGATAACACATTGTAAATATTGTAGCTTTACGGATAAAATAAGCAGGTTTAGGACTAATTTTTATAGCTTTATTTATATTTTTAAGAGCTTTTTCTAAATTATTAGACATCGACATATATGAAACCAAAGCATACTTTTCATCCTTTGGCAAAAATAATATTACAAAATATCTGAACAAATTTGTACCATCTATACTTTTAAAAAATATAGAAATTTCGGAAACTAATATCAAACCAAATAATAAAATCAGATTATCCAAAGTATTATGCTTCATTTTCAAAGCAGAAATCGAATACTTCAAAATATTTTTATAATCATGCTCTAAAAAACAAGCCAAAGCTTTAAAAGTTTCACAAGAAGGATCTTGTTTATTAATTTGCTTTAATTTATGTGAATACTTTTCAGCAATATCAGATTCTCCTTTCAGATTATATAAACAAACAGCTGCATAATATGCAAAATAATAATCTTCCGGGCATTTTTCAAGCAGAATTAAAAGATATTTTTCCGCTTTAGAAATATTTTCTTCGTTTATATATATAATTGTAAGAATATAGTCAGTATAATAATAATCTTCATCTAAATATTTTGCCTTTAAAGCATACTTTAAAGCTTTAGAATTCTGACCTTTATAATAATAAGCATTAGCAAGAAAAGCGTAATTTTGTGGCGTTTTTTGACCGGTCTCAATACGCTTATTTAACAGTTTGACTATTTTATTTGCACTGAATGTATTTATTATATATTCCGCATCATCATAAAATGTATAAATATTATCAAACATAACTAACCTCAACCAATATATCGGCTCCAAAAAAAATTACTTGAATTATTTTTACATTCTTTTACATTAGGCAATTTTTTGCAGCGAAAAAACTTTATATAAATATCAGGGGAATATAAGGGGAAATAATTTGTTTAATTATAATTTTTTCAACTATAACTATAATTATAGCTATTTTCCATTTATGAATTTTTTCATGCCAGCAAATTGCATGACAATATTCCCATTTCAAAGTTTTCAAACATATAGCCAAAACTCTATTTGGCAATCTCAAAAGGAACAAGAAGTTCCTAAACTTATCGATTCTCTCGTAATTAGAAGTGTAAAAAATGATAGTAGTGTAGAAACATTAAATAAAGAAGAGACCTCAAAAAAAACATCCCGAACTATAATTAACGGGATAGAATACAATGCACAAAAAGGGCAAGCACTTGCAGATAGAATTCTTGCAGGCTTGCCTGAATACAGAAATTATCCGCTATGTGCAAAATTTGTTAAAGAAGCAATAAGAGATGTAGGGCTTGGTCCATACATAAACGGAAATGGAGAATATTGTAAATACATACTCAGAGCAAATCCTAATTTTAAAGAAACAAAAGTTAAAGGAGAAGATTTTAAAAATCTCCCCGCAGGATGCATAATTGTCTATGACAAATATGACGCAGGCTATGGAAAAGACGGACATGTTGAAATTACATTAGGAGATGGAAGGGCTTGTAGTGATGTAATTACAGAGGAAATAGAACCATCAAAACACGCCTATGTATTTGTTCCTGTTTAAATTTCTTTACAAATAGACAATTTTTAAACAAAAAAAAACTTTATATATACAAGAGGAAAATTAAGGGGACATATTGTGAGTTTAGTAAACTTCGATATAAATATAGAATCAAATTTTCAATTGCCAAAAATGGATATTCAAACTACAAATTTTAATTTCATGCAAATTAAAGGATATCCAAAATTTTCTTCAGCAAATAATTTATTTTCTATTTATAACAACAACTTTGCAACCCTTCAAAATTTACTAAATAAAGAAAATAATAATTTTACCATTTCAAAAATACCAACAAGCACCAATCAAGTATCAGCAACTCTTGAAGATGTAGGATATGACAAAACTAAGGGGAATAGATTAGCAAATATCGCATCTAAAAATACAGTAGGATTTACTAAGCAATGTGCAACATATGTAAAAAATGCAATACAAAAAAGCGGCCTTGGAGCATATGAATATGGTGATGCATACGAATGTGCAAATATACTGAAACGCAACAAGAATTTTAAAGAAATATCAACAAATGGGGTTAATCTGTCTTCATTACCAGCCGGATGTGTTTTAGTATATGACAAAGGTGTTGCAGGATATAGCTCTAAATATGGTCATATAGAAATAACACTTGGTAACGGTAAAGCCGCAAGCGATGGGGTCACTAATAACATAAGACAAGGTGCCAGAGTATTTGTTCCGGTATCACAAAGTTATGTTGCATAATAATTGATCAACTGCTATTGTTAAATTATTAAAATCTCCATTATTATTTATCACATAATCACTTAATTTAACTTTATCTTCTTGTGGCATTTGTGAATTTATACGTGATTTTGCATGTTCTATAGTATAGTTATTGCGTTTTAATAATCTTTCTAAACGTATTTCATCATCAGTATAGACAAAAATAATTTTATCAAACAATGATTGCATATTAGATTCAAAAAGCAAAGGAATTCCTACAAATAACAAATCATCAGATTGATTCGCGTCAAAAAATATCTTAATTTCTTCTGCAATTTGAGGATGCATTATTGATGCAATTTTTAATCTTGCTTCTTCATCTGAAAAAATTAATTGCGCGACTTTAAAACGAGAAAATTCTCCATTTTCAAACACATCATAATTTTTGAAACCATCATATAACTCTTTATTATTGACAGTTAATAGTTTTTTGGAAACTTCATCAGTATCCAAAACCTTATATCCTTTTTCCTCTAATATTTTTTGGACAGTAGATTTCCCAGATGCAATATTTCCACAAATAGCTATTCTTTTCACTGTTTTGAAATCCTATTTAAAAAGTTTTTCAACTCTCTAATCTGTATTGGTTTGATTGGTTTGAATTCTCCGCGTTTTAATCCATCAAGAGTTAATGTAGCATGTTGAATACGTTTTAAAGTTTTTACCTCATATCCGACAGCTTTGAACATTTTTCTGATTTGCCTATTCATGCCTTGGTAAAGAGTAATTCTCATTTCAGTATGACTGCTATCCATTTCCAAAACTTCAATATTAGCATAAGCAATCTTACCAGGCTCTAATTCAATACCATTAGCTAACTGTTCTAATTCATGTCTGTGAATTGAAGAATTTATTGTAACTAAATAAACTTTAGGAACTTTAACTGATGGATGAGTCAAAGCATTAATTAAATCACCATCATTTGTCAAAATTAAAAGTCCGGTAGAATCTTTATCTAAACGTCCAACAGGTTTTAAACTGTACAAATTTTCAGGTAACAAATCATAGATAGTTTTTCTACCCTGATCATCTTCTCTTGTAGTTATATAACCTGCAGGTTTAAAAAATCTGTAATACTGATGTTTTGCAGGTGCAATAAGTTTTTTATTAACAAAAACTTTATCTTTAGGCTGCACTAGAAAGCCAAGTTCTGTAACGACTTTACCGTTTACACTTACAGAACCTTTTTCAATTAAATCATCAGCTTTTCGACGAGAACAAAGCCCAGATGAAGCAATATATTTATTTAATCGAACTCCGGACATTTTTTATTCCTTTTTACTACCTAGCAAGTCACAAGAGACTTTTCATCTTCTTTAACCGCTTTTTCAAAGCATTCAACAAGATCTTCTGGCATTCTTCTATACAATTTACCTGCATTACTTATCGCAACAACATCGAATACAGCTTCAATAAATACTTTATCAGTTTCTTTAGACTTAATTACCTGCTTGAATGTAACTGACAAGCTATTGATTTTTTCAATCCAAGTTTCAATAATAATAGCATCATCTAACTTTGCAGATGCTTTATATTTGACATTCATATTTGTAACAGGTAAAAGAATATCCATCTTTTTCATAGAAACAAGATCAAGACCTAATGTATTACACAAGTCTACACGACCTTTTTCTAACCATCTTAAATATGCACCGTGCCAAACAACGCCATACGCGTCTGTATCAGAATAATAAACTTTAGTTTCAAAAATATTTTTCATACAACAACTATAACACAAAAGGAGAAAAAAATGAAATACGTATGTAACGTTTGCCAATGGATATATGACGAAGAAAATGAAGAAAAGAAATTTGACGAACTTCCTGAAGATTGGGTATGCCCTATTTGCGGAGCAGGAAAAGAAATGTTTAGTGAAATAGAAAAATAATAATTAATAAATATTAAAATATAGCAATTTTTTTTATTTACATGTTTTACTAATAACGTGACAGGAATTAGTAGTGTAAGAACAGATTACAATAATCAAAACAATTATTATTTACACAAAAATAATAATTTCTATACCCCTGCAAGTTTTCAAGAACCGCAGCCCCAATATAATCCAGAAAAAACGGTTTTAACTGCAGGTCTTTTACAAGCATTTGCATTATTCTTACATAAAGCATCAGAATGGTGCGGAAATAAATTAATGCAGGGCAAAGAATTTACTAATGCAGAACATGTAAAACAAATTGCTCAAAATATGGTCAACAAAAACAAATTAAATGTTAATGTTGACTTTATTGATGCAAATAACATAAACAAATACCCAAAAGTTCTACAAGAAGCACTAAAACCTGTTGCGAGAGGAGAAAACGCTTTTTATACTGACCAATTTAAACTTGCAGTAGCTCCAAAGAATAAACCTTCTTTAATATTACATGAATTAGGTCATGCTATAAACGCACACAAAGGTAAATTCTTAAAATTCTTACAAAAATCAAGAATGTTTGTATCTGCAGTTCCAACTGCACTAATAATGCTTAACGGACTATCTAAACAAGATGATAACAAACCTAGTTTCATAGAAAGAAATGCCGGTAAAATCGGTTTTGCTGCATTTTTACCAACAATTATAGAAGAAGGTCTGGCATCAATTAGAGGAGTAAAAGCAGCCAAAGCAACACTTGGTAACTCTGTAAATCTTAAGCCACTAAAAAGAAATTACTTCTTTGCTTGGCTAACTTATTTAATTGCCGGCATTGGGCTTGGAGTTGCAGCCAAACAAAGTGTTATAGAAAATAAAAGATAAAATAATAAAAAACCTCTTGACGTAAAAAAATGTTTATCATAGAATAAAAATTGTCGCAAGTTTAGCGATTGAAAATTAAATATCGGGATGTGGCGCAGCTTGGTAGCGCACCTCGCTTGGGACGAGGGGGTCGCACGTTCAAATCGTGTCATCCCGACCATTTAGAAAAGATTGACAACAAGTCAATCTTTTTTTATTGTTTACAATTTATTGACTTGACTCTACTTTTATAATAAACTTCTGGAGAAGAGATTTTACACTATTAAATGAGGATTAGGGAAATTGGATTTTACAACTTTAACTATTGAAGCTCTAAAAGCACTAGCTTCTATTGTAGGAAATTACGGACTTGCGATTATATTATTAACAGTTGTTATAAGACTTGCAATGTGGCCATTGAACGTATCTCAACAACGTTCTATGAAAATGATGCAAAATTTACAACCAAAAATTAAAGCTATTCAAGACAGATATAAAAGCGACCCGCAAAAAATGCAACAAAAACTTATGGAATTTTACAAAGAACATAAGTTTAACCCAATGGGCGGCTGTTTACCTTTATTAATTCAATTACCAATATTCATTCTTTTATATTCAGCTTTAATGAGCCCTCAATTTATTCAAATTGCAGGCGATACATCTTTCGGCTTTTTAAGCAGACTTGATACAACATTAAGAGCTACAGCAGGACGTTCTTTCGATGGCACATTCGGAGTTTCTCAAGGTGATACATTTACTTTAGGGAAAACTGCTACTGTATATTTACCTGATGAAACTTTAGAAAATGTAAAAATTAAAGATCCAAATAAAGCTATAGAAATTCAAGGAGAATTTAAACCTGGTGAAAATATTGACTTTAAACTCGATTTAGACCACTTGAATTTAAAATTCGCTCAACTTGACCAAATTCAAAAAGCAGAAATATCTGTCACAGATATGACAAATAAAGAAGTTGAAAAAATTACATTTACAAAACAAGGAAGCGTATTAGCAGCATCTGTACCAACTATTGTTGCAGCAAGATCTTTCCACTGGGATGTATTTGTTTTAATCGCTTTATTTGCACTTACAATGTTCGCATCACAAAAAATCATGATGGCAACTCAAAAACCTAAAGATGGAGCTGTTGACCCAACTCAAGAAGCTATCCAAAAATCAATGGGAACATTTATGCCAATTATGATTATCGGTACATTTGTAATAATCCCAATTCCTGCAGGTGTTCTACTATATCTTGTTACAAGTAACATAATACAAATTTTGCAAACTGTTATCGTTAATAAACAAATTGATAAAGAACAAGAAAGAACAAAAAATATCGTAACAGATTCAGATATTGCAGGTGCAAAAAAAATTGAACCAAAGGAATAATAAATAAAATGCTTTTATCTGAATATGATTACAATTTACCTGAAGAATTAATTGCGCAGTTACCTGCAGACAAAAGAGATAATTCGAGAATGATGGTTCTAAACCGAAAGGATAGAACCATTTCTCATAAACATTTTTATGACATTGTAGATCTAATTGATAAAAATACTCTTTTGGTTATGAACAACACAAAAGTTCTACCTGCGCGTCTTATCGGATATAAAGACACAGGAGCTAAAATTGAAGTATTTTTATTAAAACAAGCAGAAACTCAAAGTTTAGAAGAAAATATGCAAAACCCAATGTGTCGGGTCAAGCAGCTATGCTTGTGGGACGTGTTAATTAAACCTTCTAAAAGAGTCAAACCTGGTACAATTATTAAAATCAGCGAAGAATTATCAGTAAAAGCGATTAAACGATTGGAAGAAAACGGGGAATGGCTTGTAGAATTAATGTTTGAAGGGGACAATGTTCTTGATGTTCTTCATAGAAATGGTCAAATTCCATTGCCACCATATATTGAAAGAAAAATTCAAAATGAAGACTTAAAAAAACTTGACTTTGAAAGATATCAAACAGTATATGCCAAAGATGAAGGATCAGTAGCTGCACCAACTGCCGGATTACATTTTACCCAAGAAATTTTACAAAAGCTTCAAGATAAGGGAATTGAATTAGCATATGTCACATTAAATGTAGGACTAGGGACTTTCAGACCGGTTCAATGTGAAAACGTTGAAAATCACAAAATGCATTCTGAAACATTTGAAATTTCTGAAAAAGCTGCAGAGCAAATTAACAGAGCAAAAAAGGAGGGGAAACAAATCGTAGCAGTAGGCACAACTACCGTTAGGACTCTTGAGACAGCATTCCAAAAATATGGTTGCATAAAAGCCTGCCATGACCATTCTGAATTATTTATATACCCACCTTATGAATTTAAAGTTATTGACAAACTTATTACAAATTTCCACCTACCAAAATCTACACTTCTAATGCTTGTAAGTGCATTAGCTGGAAAAGATTTTATATTTGAAGCATATAATGAAGCAATAAAAAACAATTACCGCTTTTTCTCATACGGTGATTGCATGTTTATTAATTGACATTTTAATAAATATCATTAATGCAAATAGAGGATACGGAAATATCTGATTTTATATAAAATAAAAACAGATAAGGGTAGAGGTGGTATGTTTTCACAATTTATTCAAAATCTATTAAATACAGGCGGACAAGCTCAAGCAATGCAACGTTACGCCCAACTTTCTAATAAAGTTAATAATTTAACAGCGACAAACGAACCACAAAATCCGCTTGATGCTATTTATCCAAATAATGGAAAAATAAATTCACCATCATTTGAAAAAGTTCTCCAATCTACTACGAAATCTAATTTCGGATCATTATTGCTTAATCCTGAATTAAAAAAAGTAAATGCAAATATAATAAATCAAACACCTCAAAGCAGTTTTCAAAACGCTCTAATAGAAGCAAATGCAATCCAAGCAAACTCTCAATCTGCAACAAAATCTCAAATTTTAAATGTTGTTAATCAAATTGCAGAAAAACATGGGGTTGATGAAAAACTAGTACAAGCACTAATTAAACAAGAATCAGGATTTAACCCAAAAGCAAAATCAAAAGCAGGTGCTATGGGACTAATGCAATTAATGCCATCTACTGCTAAAAATTTAGGAGTACAAGATCCTTATAATATTGTGCAAAATGTTGAAGGCGGGGTTAAATATTTAAAATCTATGTTAAACAAATATAACGGAAATGTAATTTTAGCATTAGCCGCATACAATGCTGGTCCTGGGGCTGTCGATAAATATGACGGAGTGCCACCATACAAAGAAACTCAAAATTACGTTAAAAATATTTTAGCCAACTATCTATAATTAATAATTTTGCACAATTTTGTTGTTTTTGCTACAATAAAATAAAAGTAGGAAAGGCATCAAATGAAATTTTCATCATCTTTTAAAGTAGGGCTTTTAACATTATTAGCATTAATTCTTTTAATCGGAGTAGTTTTCAAGGTTAAAGGTCGAACTTTTTCATCTGCAGACAGAATTGAAATAGAATTCAAAGATGTAAACGGCATGCGTCCTGGGGCAGGTGTTCAGATGATGGGGTTGAGAGTAGGTCAGGTAGAAGAAATTACCCCCGTAATTGATGGTGAAAACAGTTATGTTAAAGTAAAATTTGTTATAACTGAACCCAACGTAGAAATACCAAAAGCTTCAATATTTTCTATTCAACAATCAGGACTTATCGGTGAATTATTTTTAGAAATCACACCGCCAAAAACAAGAACTGTATTTATTCCAATGGTGAATAAAGATATTCTTTATAAAGATGACGATGTTGAAATGAAATTGGATAAAAAATTCTATGATGTAGGTAAAATTACAAACATTGAAGTTGTATCAAAAGATGTTGTTCCATATACAATGAAAGATAGCATTAAAACAAACTACGCATATAAAATTGATTATGTAATAAATCTTCCTGGTCTTATTTTACCGGAATTTTTAAAAGGAAAAGTAGTTAAATCAAACGGAACAAATAAACTATTAATTTCAACTTTAGATGATATTACATTGCCATATCCAAATCAAAAATCACCTTATACAATAATTGAACCGATGAGAATAGCTGATTTTATGGATTGGCAATATAGAGCTGCTGAATCTTTAACAGAAACAAATAAAAAGATTAATGATTTATTATCTGATGAAGTAATCGCAGAATTAAAAATGTCAGTCAGAAATATTAATTCTTTAACAGGGCAAACAAGCGATACTATGGCTAAATTAAATGGATTAATTGATGACTCAAGCAGCGATTTAAGACAACTTATGGTAATGATGGATAAGGCTACAACTGATTTCAATATGTTGTCTTATAACATTAATAACATAATCGGAGATCCTCAATTTAAAACAACAATGTTATCTACAGCGAATTCAGTTGATAAATTATCTCAAAATCTAAATAAACTTATCGGAAACGAACAAGAAGCTGAACAAATGGCTGAAGATATAAGAGCTATTACACATAACGTAAATGAAATAAGCGGATATGTAAATTCTCTTACAAAAGACGATCAGCTTAAAAAAGATATAAACAGAGCTGTTGCAAATGTTAATACTGCAATGGTTGATATTTCAACAACTCTTGAAACAGTTAATAAATTAACACCTGAAAAGAAAACTGAATTACAATCAATTATTGAAGATACTAGAGTTACAACCTGCAATTTGAGAAAATTCTCTGAAAAACTTAACAAGAGATTTTTACTTTGGAGATTAATGTTCTAAAATTTGATAGGAAAACAATATGAATTTAAAAACTGAAATTTCCAAAATACATTATGATAAAAATGCAAAAGGTTTAATTATAAAAATCCTAGAATTCGCTTCAATATTTTATGGATTAGGAAGCAGTTTAAAAAATCTACTTTATGACAAAAATATAATCAAGCCCCAAAAAGTAAATGCTTTTGTTATTTCTGTAGGGAATTTGACAACAGGAGGAGTAGGTAAAACTCCAATTGTATCAGAAATTGCTAAATATTTTATTGGAAAAGGAGAAAAAGTTGCAATAATTTCTCGCGGTTATGGAGGAAAACTTTCCAATAAAAATATTAATATTATCTCAGATGGAGAAAAAATATATTATAATGCAAATTTATCTGGCGATGAACCTTATTGGTTGTCACAAAATACAAAAGGGGCAATAGTTATCACTTGTAAAAACAGATACAAAGCCGCTGAATATGCTATTAATAAATTCGGAGCTACAAAAATTATACTTGATGACGGGTTCCAACACAGAAAACTTCATAGAGATTTAGATATCGTATTAATGGATAGCAAAATGGGATTTGGTAACGAAAAATTACTACCTGCAGGACCATTAAGAGAAGGCACTGAAGCTCTTTCAAGAATTAATAAATTAATTATTGTAAGCAAAGATATTGATCATTCAAGAGCAGAGAAATTATCAAAAATAATGGGTAAAAAATTAAAAGTACAAACAGAAGTCTGCTATACAGAACCTGACATAGTATACAATATTAAAACAGGAGAAATTTTACCTAAAAACAGTGAAATTACAGCAATCTGCGCAATTGGTCAACCAACACAATTTTATAACTTTTTGAAAGATTATAAAATTAAAGGTACCAAAGATTTTGATGATCATCATCTATATAAAGAAGAAGAAATTCCTCAAGGCATAATTGTAACAACAGAAAAAGATGCAGTAAAAATGGCAAACTTTGAACGAAATGATATTTATGCTTTAAAATTAAAAACTGTAATTAATACTGAGGCACTATTAAATAATGCAGACCAAAATTGATATCGACAAAATTGTAGAATTATTAAAAAAAGCCAAACAACCACAAAGCGACTTTGTAAAGCTTATGGATAGTTTTAAAGACCCTTATTTGGTATTAATAGCCTGCATTCTAAGTCTTAGAACTAATGATAAAACAACTTACCCAGCTACTTTAAGAATGCTTGAACTGGGCAAAACTCCTAAAGATTTTGCTAATTGTGATGTTAAAAAACTTGAAAAAGCGATTTATCCTGTTGGATTTTATGCAAATAAAGCCAAACAAATTGTAGAGCTTTCTAAAATACTTGTAGAAAAATATAATTCAAAAGTTCCAGATTCAATAGAAGAATTATGCAAATTTAACGGAGTAGGAAGAAAAACAGCAAATCTAACATTATCTCTAGGCTTTAATAAACCTGCAATTTGTGTGGATGTTCATGTCCATAGAATTTTCAACAGAATTGGGTATGTCAAAACAAAAACTCCAGATGAAACAGAATTGAAATTAAGAGAAATTCTACCTGAAAAGTATTGGATAGATATAAACACATTACTAGTAACACACGGACAAAATATTTGCAAACCACAAAAAACCAAATGCAATGAATGTCCAATCGAAAAATATTGTAATAAAATTATACAACATTAATATTCCTTAATATTCTAACAAAAAAATTTATGTTTATATTTATTATTATCTACAGATAAAAGGAGATTAAAATGAATATTTCAAAAATTTTTAATAGAATTGAAACTCAAGTAGAAAAACATAAATTAAATAAAAAAATAACTGAAATTAATAATTATGTAAAAATACATGATGTTAATACTTATGGAGACTCTTTTAACCAAATGTATAATGCAAGAGAAGTAATGGCAAATTACGCAAAGAAAAAAGGGGTATCTATAGATATATATGACGCTAAAAAATTATTAGAAGATGATGAATCTGTCTCTCCTATTATTGAAAATAATTTTTCAGATAAACTTAATGTAATAGTAACAAATCTGTTAAACGGGAAATCAAAATCAAAAATAATTTCAGCAAATACTGATAAAACATTTCCTAAGGTATGCGAAAAACAAGTAATTATCCCTATTGTTACAGATGGTCTTGAAAGAGTAGGTGAAATTGTTAGCCAAACAGAAGATACTTTTTTAAGAAATTTATACAGAAATATTGAAAAATTAACCAATACAGTAACAGGTAAAAATAGTAAATAAACTTGATTTTCAACGGCTCTTATGCAATAATCTGAATAAGATTGTATATTTATTTTCCTTTTCTAATAACAATATACAATCGGGGTTAATCAGAAAATAAAATACGTAGGAGTTCGATATGAGTGTAGAAAACCCTCATAAAATCGACACATCAAAGTTAGATGAAATTATCCAATCATATGATTGTAAAAAATCTAACTTGATTGCGATTTTACAAAAAGTACAGGAAGTTTACCGATATCTCCCTGAAGAAGCTTTAATTTACATCGGAACAAAAATTGAAGGGTTATCACCTGCAACAGTATTTGGGGTTGCAACTTTTTATGCACAATTTTCCCTTGAACCAAAAGGGAAATATGAAATAAAAGTATGTGATGGAACAGCTTGCCACGTACGTGGCTCAATGCCTGTTTTAAATGCTATCAGAGCGAAATTAAATATGCCTGAAGGTCAATTAACTAGCGAAAATGGGTTATTCTCACTTGAAACAGTTAGTTGTTTAGGTGCTTGTGGTCTAGCTCCTGTAGTTGTCATTAATGAAAAAGTTTATCCTCAAATGACATCTGATGCTATCACAATAGTATTAGATACACTAATGAAGGAGGAAGACTAATGAATACACCACAGCTAAATATTGATATAAAAGAAGAACAAAAAAAAGCTAAAGATATTATTGATAAACAAGGCTTAAGAGTTCTTGTTTGTGCAGGAACAGGTTGTGTAGCTAATGGCTCATTAAAAGTTATAGAAAAATTCAAAGAACTTGGTGCTGACGTATCTGTACTTACAGATTATGACAAAATGACAATAGTCCCAACAGGATGCCATGGTTTTTGTGAACAAGGCGTACTTGTTGTAATACCAGACAAACATATTACTTATGTAAAAGTAAAAGAAAAAGATGTTGAAGAAATCTATGAAAGTCACATTAAAAATAACAAACCTGTAGAAAGACTATTATATGTAGACCCTAAAACTCATGAACATGTTTTAGATGATGCTCATATTAATTTCTATGCAAAACAAACAAGAACAGCTCTTGCAAACTGCGGAAATATCAATGCAGAATGCATAGATGAAGCTATAGCTGTAAGAGGCTATGAAGCTCTAGCAAATGTCTTAAAAGAAAATAATCCTGATGCCGTAATAGATACAATTGAAAAATCAGGACTTCGCGGTCGAGGCGGTGGCGGATTCCCTACTGGTAGGAAATGGAGATTTACTGCAGCAAATAAAGGTGGAAAATCTTATATAGTATGTAATGGTGATGAAGGTGATCCTGGTGCATTTATGGATAGATCTGTAATGGAAGGAGACCCTCATAAATTACTTGAAGGTATGGCAATTGCAGCGTTTGCAATAGGTGCAGATGAAGGTTATATTTATGTTAGAGCGGAATATCCTCTTGCAATTAAACGTTTAAGAAAAGCTATAAAAGATGCAGAAGAAAGAAATTTCTTAGGTAAAAACATAATGGGAAGCAATTTTTCTCTTGATATTCATATCAAAGAAGGTGCAGGAGCTTTCGTTTGCGGAGAAGAAACAGCACTAATCGCATCTATTGAAGGCGAAAGGGGAATGCCTAGACCCAAACCGCCATTCCCTGCAAATAAAGGACTATTTGGCAGACCAACCTTAATTAATAACGTTGAAACATTAGCAAATGTTCCCGTAATTATGCTAAATGGTGCAGACTGGTTTGCACAAATGGGAACAGAAACATCTAAAGGAACTAAAACATTCGCACTTACTGGAGAAGTAAATAATACTGGTCTTATAGAAGTACCAATGGGCACTACCCTAAGACAGATTGTATTTGACATCGGTGGTGGAATGCGTGACGGCAAAAAATTCAAAGCCGTACAAATCGGAGGACCATCAGGAGGTTGTTTAACAGAAGAACATCTTGATATTCCTATGGATTACGACAACCTTATAAAAGCCGGAGCAATGGTAGGCTCAGGCGGTCTTGTAGTAATGAGTGATAAAACATGTATAGTTGAAGTTGCAAGATTTTTCATGAATTTCACACAACACGAAAGTTGTGGGAAATGCGTTCCTTGCCGTGAAGGTACAAAAAATATGCTTAGAATACTTGAAAAAATAGTAGCAGGCAAAGGGACAATGGAAGATTTGGAACTTTTAGAAGAACTTGCTCATTCCGTAAAAGAAGGTTCTTTATGCGGTCTTGGTAAAACAGCTCCAAATCCTGTATTATCAACACTAAAATATTTCAGAGACGAATATATAGCTCACATTAAAGATAAAAAATGTCCTGCAGGCGTATGTACTGCAATGAAAAAGATTGTTATTAATGAATCTTTATGCAAAGGCTGTACAAAATGTGCAAGAGTTTGCCCTGTGGGTGCTATTGAAGGAACAGTTAAAAATCCTCATCACATTAATCAAGATAAATGTATTAAATGTGAGGCTTGTTTAACAAACTGCCCATTCAGAGCTATCGTACTTGAATAAAATTTATAAGGAATACAAAAATGAGTGATAAAAAAACATTATTTATAGACGGGAAAGAAGTTGAATTTACTGATGAACCAAATCTTCTTGAAGTAATAAGAAAAGCAGGAATGAATGTTCCTACATTTTGCTATCGTCCGGATTTAACTTCATTTGGAGCTTGCAGAATGTGCGTTGTAGAAGTTGAAGGCAGAGGCATTCAATCTTCTTGTACAATGCCGCCAGAAGCAGGCTTAAAAATTCATCTTAACACTGAAAAAACAAGAAGAATTAGAAAAACAGTTCTTGAATTACTACTGGCAAATCACGACAGAAACTGTCTAACTTGCGAAAAATCAGGGAATTGTGAATTACAAAAATATGCAGAAGAATATGGTATTAGAAACATTCGTTATCCTGATAAAGAATTAGAAGACTACTTACCAATTGATGATTCAAGTCCTTCAATTGTTAGAGACCCGAATAAATGTATACTTTGCGGAGCTTGCGTTAGAGCTTGCAGCGAATTTCAAGGACACGCAGTATTAGGATTTGCAAATAGAGGGTCAAAAACACTTGTTCAACCTATGAATGGAAGACCTCTTGGTCAAGTTGATTGTGTAAATTGCGGACAATGTGCTGCAGTATGTCCAACAGGAGCTCTTACAATCAAATCTGACATAGAACAAGTATGGAAAGAAATTACAAATCCAGAGAAAAAAGTTGTAGTCCAAATGGCTCCTGCAACTCGTGTTGCAATAGGTGAAATGTTCGGGCTCGAACCTGGAGTAAATTCAATTGGCAAAATGAATGCTGCACTTAGAAAAATAGGATTTGATTTAATATTTGATACTAATTTCGGTGCTGATTTAACAATTATGGAAGAAGCTACTGAATTTTTATCAAGACTTAAATCTGGAGAAAACTTACCAATATTTACATCTTGCTGCCCTGCTTGGATTAAATATTTAGAAACAGAACATCCTGATATGTTACATCATCTATCAAGTTGTAAATCACCAATGAGTATGTTATCACCAGTTTTAAAAACTCTAGTTCCAGAACATTTTGGAATAAGTAGAGATAATATGGTTGTTGTTGCAATTATGCCTTGTACCGCAAAAAAATATGAATGCAAACGACCTGAATTAACTACTAATGGAAAACCTGATACTGATTATGTTTTAACGACTCAGGAATTAGGAAGAATGATTAAAGAAGCAGGAATTAACTTTAACGCTTTGGATACCGAAGCTCCAGATTCACCATTCGGGGAATACACAGGAGCTGGAACCATTTTTGGAGCATCAGGCGGTGTTGCAGAAGCAGCTGCAAGAACAGCATATGAATTCGCAACAAGCGAACCTTTAAATGATGTTGATATAAAACAAATGCGAGGAACTTCAAATCGTTCAAGAGATATCGAACTTGATTTAAAAGGCACAAAACTTATAATAAGAGTTGTATCTACATTAAGAGAAGCTGAAAAATCTCTTAAAGAAATAAAAGAAGGGAAAGCTAAATTCCAAATGCTTGAAGTTATGGCCTGTCCTGGAGGCTGTATAAATGGTGGAGGGCAACCGAGAAGTTGTGATGACACAAAAATAAAAGAAGAACGAGCTCAAGGTCTTTATAAAGAAGATGCTGAACTCCAATATAGGAAATCACACTTTAACCCATCAATCAGAAAATTATATAATGAATACTTGGAAGAACCAAACTCTCATAAAGCACACGAATTACTACATACTATTTACACAGATAAATTTATTGGTTCTTACAAAGATATTTAAAAAATAAAAATCCCGACTTTATAAAAGTCGGGATTTTTATTTTAATTAAATATCTATTTTACAGCTTTTTTTACAGCTTCAGTAATATCAGAACCACCATATAATACAGCACCTTTAGCTAGAACTATATCATATCCGCCAGCTTTTGCTTGAGCTTCAATTTGTTTAGAAATAGAATCATCAATTGCTGACAATTTAGTTGCATAATTTTTATCCATAGCAGCCTTTTTAGCAGCTAATTCTTTATTATACTTTTCTTCTAAAGCCTGCTTTTTCTTAACGTCAGTTGTTGCTGCTACATCCTTCCTTGCTTTCTCAATAAATGCAACAATTTCTTTTGTTTTTGCTTCATGATCTTTCTTTAAAGCTTTAACTTGAGAAGATGCACCTACTACAGAAGTTACATCTACAACTGCAATTTTTGATGGAACATCAGACATTGCAAAATTACCTAAAGCTAAACCAATTACAAAAGTAGATAGACCAACAACTAAAAATTTAATCTTTTTGTTCATATTTTCTCCCTTATACACTACTTGTGCCAAATTTATTTTAAATCATACTCTAAAGAATTGAATTTTAAAATAAAATCTTTACAAGCACACTTATATCATATATAATAGTAACAGGTCAATTATAATTTTGTAAAAAGTTTAACTTTTATTACTTTATCTTAATAAAAGTTAAAAAAAAGGATAATTTTAAACGCATAAAAGCAAAAATAATCTTGACCTGATTTAATAAAAATATATATATTTTTTTAATTTTAAAGGTGATTAAATGAAAAAGATTAATTCTAAAAAACATATTATTGGTGCAATTACTTTTATGAGTTTTGCATTAACAATATCTGCATCTTATAACCCAGCAAATGCTGATCCATTCGGCGGAGCATCAATAGTTCCAGGTCAAATTGGAGCTGAAGCCGGAATGAATCAAATGCATGATAGCAATTATTTAAAAGAAAGATACCAAGATAATTATAGAAACGAAGACTATCAGTATTATCAAGAAAGAAAAAAACTTGATAATGATCCAAATGCTGGGAACCAAGTAATACAAAATTATAATGGTGGATCAATCCAACAAGCAACTGTTGAAGAAATGAATACTAAAGGAGTATTCGTTAATTCTGTAGAAGTAGCTCCATCAGAGATTTTAACAAAAGAAGAAATAAATAAGCTAGTTCAACCAATTGTTGGGAAAAATGTATTTATTGAAGATATACAAAAAGTAATTGACAGTATTAACAATTTATATGCTGAAAAAGGCTTTGTAACAGCACGAGCATTTTTACCAGAGCAAACTGTTGAAAATGGCAATATTTACATTGCATTAACAGAAAGTAAAATTGGAAGCATTTCAGTTCAACAAAACAAATGGACTAAAGATGGATATATTACAAGCAGATTACCGCAAAAAGAAGGAGAACTGTTTGATATTGTTGAATTAGAAAAAGATGTCTTAGATTTTAACAGATACAATGAAGGTATAAAATTATCAGCTAATTTAAAAGCAGGTGAAAAACCTGGAACTACCGATATTGAACTAGTTGCAGATGAATCTTTTCCATTCCACGTAATGGGTATTATGGATAACGCAGGTCGTTACAGCACTGGTAGTATTCGTGGCGGTGCAATGTTATATGCAGATAGTTTATTTGGCCACAGAGATAGAATGTCTTTAGGTTCATATTTTTCAAGAGGTGCACAAAGTCCATTCTTTGATTACAACTTCCCTGTAAACAAAAAAGACGGTCGCGTTGGATTTATGTTCTCATCAACATTTGCTGATATCAAATATGGTCCAATGACTCCTCTTAAATTAGGTAGTAATGCTTATCAATATTCATTGTATTATACACAACCAATTGTTAGAAAACCTGGATTTGAATTAAAAACATATGCAGGCATCAACTATAAAAGAGCTAGAACATTCACTGATATTAGAACGGGTAGTCCTATATTTGATGATTTAATGCGTGATGCTATTAACAGTACAGATAATATTACATCAGCAGAATTGGCATTGATGTTAAGAAAAGATACTAAATATGGTATTTGGTACTTAAATCAAAATGCATATTATTCATTCCCAATATTTAACAGTGACAGAGATAATAATTACTTTAAATATAGCGGTAGCTTAGTTAGATTACATGATTTTTCTCACGGTATAATTGGTCAATTGAGAAGTAATTATCAAATCATTCCTGGAGATAAAAAAATCCCTTACTTAGACCAAATGCAAACAGGTGGTTTGGCAACAGTAAGAGGTTATTCTGAAGGTATGATGATTGGTAAAAACGGCTACTTCATCAGTGGAGAATTAATGTTCCCATTATTACCAAGAGAAATAACAAGTCCTCGAACTGGAGAAAAAATTCCATTTATCGGAAGATATGTAAAAGGTGCAGTATTTGCTGATACTGCTGGAATTTTCCCAACAGCAAGCGAAGATATCTATGGTGGAAGTTATTTTGCAGCATCAGTAGGTATGGGCTTAAGAGTTCAACTACCTGGAGATTTAAGCGCAAGATTATATTGGGGCTATCCATTAATCAGTAACCATTGGGAGCCAGATAGAAAATATGGACGTTTCCACTTTGAATTAACTCTTGCTCCAAATATAGATGCATTACTTGCATCAAGAAGTACAGCTGCCGTACCAAAAACACAATTCCAAAAGAATGTTGAAGCTGAATACATTAATAATTATGATGACGTAAGACATTATGACTACTTCAGAGATGGTGGCGGCGGATCATTATAATAAAAAGATTGAATAATAAAAATTATGCGGTAACATAAAGTTGCCGCATTTTTATTTATATAAATTATAATAATAAATGAGGGGATTGGAGAAAAGATGACTAAAGCAATATTTATCACAGCAACAGGAACTGACGTTGGAAAAACATATATTTCAGCATTAATTGTGAAAAAGTTAAGAGAACTTGGTTATAATTGCGGATATTTTAAACCTGCTCTAAGCGGTGCAGAAATTATTAATGGAGAACTAATTCCTGGTGATTGTAAATTCGTAATAGATACAGCTGGGATTGATGCAAGACCACTTGATTGCGTTTCATTTGTATACAAAACTGCAGTATCACCACATCTTGCATCTCAGATAGAAAATCCCCCCATAAAATTAGAAAAAATAAAAAATGATTTTGATAGAATAAAAAAACAATATGATTACATCGTGGTAGAAGGTGCCGGAGGAATAGTATGTCCTTTCAACCTAGGAAAGCAAAAACTTATGTTACCTGATGTTATAAAAGCATTAGGACTTGATATATTAGTTGTTGCTTCTGGAGAATTAGGAACAATAAATTCGACTGTATTAACAACAGAATACGCTAAAAATAAAGGTATTAATGTAAAAGGAATAATAATCAACAACTATAATGAAAATGACTTTATGCAAAAAGACAATAAAATACAAGTCGAAAACTTAACAGGTATAAAAGTAGTAGCAACAGTACAAAAAAATGAAAAAGATATAGCAGATTTATCAATGTTATTTAAAGAGGTATAAAAATGGAAAACTGGGTAGAAAAAGATTTAAAATATATATGGCATCCTTGCTCTCAAATGAAGGACTATGAAGAATTACAACCAATAGTCATAAAAAAAGGAGAAGGAGTATATCTATACGACACAAACGGTAAAAAATACATTGATGTAATCAGCTCTTGGTGGTGCAATCTTTTAGGACATTGTAACCCTAAGATTAATGAAGCAATAAAAAAACAAGTCGATGAATTAGAACATGTTATATTTGCGAATTTCACGCATACACAAGCGATAAGACTATGCGAAAGATTATCTAAAATTCTACCTAAAGGATTATGCAAATTTAATTTTACCGATAATGGATCATCTGCAATTGAAGCTGCGATGAAAGTAAGTTTTCAATACCATGAACAAACCGGCAATCCACAAAAAACAAAATTTATGGCTCTTACAGAAGCCTACCATGGAGAAACAATAGGGGCTCTATCAGTAGGGGACTGCGATTTATATACGAAACTTTATAAACCAATATTAATGGATATAGTAAGAGTTGAAGGCCCTGATTGCTACAGATGCCCTTACGGTCAAAATAGAGATAATTGTAATTGCGAATGCTTCAAAAAAGCAGAAGAAACTTTTGCAAAATACGGAAACGAAACTGCAGCAATGCTTGTTGAACCGTTATTACAAGGTTCAGCTGGTATGAAAGTTTATCCACCTTTATATCTAAAAAAATTAAGAGCATTATGTGATAAATACAATGTACACTTAATTGCTGACGAAATTGCAACAGGTTACGGTAGAACTGGAAAAATGTTTGCATTTGAACACGCTGGAGTTTCTCCTGATATTATGTGCTTATCAAAAGGTCTTACAGGCGGATATATGCCAATGGCATTATTTGTAACTACTCAAAAAATTTATGATGCATTCTATGATGATTACAATACTGGTAAAGCATTTATGCACAGCCATACATATAGCGGAAATCCTCTAGCTTGTTCTGCGGCAAATGCTGTACTCGATTTGATGGAAGATGGCACAATTTTAAAAAATGCACAAGAAAATGCAATATACTTCAACAATATGATTAAAGAAAAATTTCTCTCTCACAAAAATGTAGGAGAAGTTCGCCACATAGGACTTATTAACGCAATAGAACTTGTTGAAGACAAAAAAAGTAAAAAGCCTTTTGATGGCAGATTCAGAACCGGTTACCAAATCTACAAAAAGGCTTTGATGGAGGGAGTTATTTTAAGACCTCTAGGAGATGTCATTTATTTTAATCCACCTCTAATTATGTCAAGAAAAGATATGGATTTAGTCACAGATATTGCACGCAAATGCCTAGACGAAATTTTGCCCACAGCAAAATAAAGCGTTAAACAAATAACGTACAAAATACACTTTTTAATAAAGACACCTTCTCACTCTTAAGTTTTTTTGACGAAAAAAGGAACTTAAACTAACATATTCCGTCTTTTAAATTAAAGGATTCATTATCCTTCTGTAGTTAATTCTTCCCAAATACTTGGAACTACGATTAACGCAGTATAAACAATGAAACCGAATAGAATTAAGTTAATAGCTTCCATGATAACACTCCTATCTGTTAGCTTAGATGAATTAAAACGACATAATCATCTTACTAATTCTATTCCCATGATGTCAAAAAAATTAACATTTTTTAATAAACATTTTTATTATAATATGAAAGAGGATTATATGAAAAAGAAAATAGGACAACTATTTAACAATCTTTGCTGCTCGCAATGCAAAAATAGTTTTGACGAAAATTCAATAACCATAAAAAGAGAAGAAGAAGGCTTAACAGTAATAGGTCTAGAATGCCAACACTGCGGGAAAAATTTCGGTGTTGCATTTTTAGGCTTCACAGATTTTGATATAAATACTTATGAACCATTGGAAGTCCAAGAAGGACCTGACCCAATTAATTACGATGATGTAATTGATGCCCATAGATTCATTCAAAATCTTGATGCTGACTGGCAAAAACATTTACCTAAATCTAACTAATTAAACAATACCCCCGCAATTGCTGCTGACATATAACAAGTTAATGTTCCACAAATCAATGCTCGAACACCAAGTCTTGCAAGATTTTTACGTTGGTTAGGAGCAAGTTCCCCAATACCACCTAATTGAATAGCAATAGATCCAAAGTTACCAAAACTACATAATGCAAAACTTGCAATTAAAAAAGCTTTATCAGAAAGAGCAGTTGGCAAATGTGTCATATCAAAATATGCAACCATTTCATTTAAAACTAATTTAGTACCCATCAAACTACCAACAGTTGTAGCCTCTTTTAAAGGTACCCCCATAAAATATGCAAATACCGCAAAAATTTTACCCAAAATCATTTTCAATGAAAGATGATTCAAATCAAAAGAGGCAAAATTTATATGCAAATATTTAACAATTAATACTCCTAAATGTCCTAATGCCCAATCAATCATTGCAACTAGAGCAACTAAAGCTAAAATCATTGCAACAACATTTATAGCAACTTTCATACCTTCAGAAGCTCCAGCTGAAATTGCATCAAATACATTTATATAAGGTTTTCTTCTTTTGCTGTAAGTAATTTTTATATCTTCACTAGTTTCTGGAGTTCCAGTCTCAGGATATACAATTTTTGTAATAACAAGAGCACCAGGAGCTGCCATAATTGATGCAGCCAAAAGATATTGAGCAGGAATTCCCATACCAATATAAATAGGCATTGTAGCCCCGGAAATACAAGCCATGCTACCAGCCATTGATGCTAATAATTCAGATCTTGTTAATTTCGCAAGATAAGGTCTAATCATAATTTGAGCTGCAATTTGTCCTACAAAAGCACTTGCAACATTTGACAAAGCCTCAGCTCCGCTTACACCCATTAATTTATTCATAGCTTTACCAAAAAGAGGAACTACACGCTGCATAATTCCATAATAATAAAGCATATTTACCAAAATCATCATAAATATTAAAGAGGCAATCAACTGTAATGCAAATACTTGAGCGCCTTCTCCAAATACAGCAGTAATTTTATGTTCTGTCATTAATGGACCAAATACAAATGATCCACCCTCTTTTGCAAACTCAAGAATTTTTTGGATAAACAAACCTAAATTATAAAATAATGCTCGACCGATTGGAACTTTAAAAATAAATAAAGCCAATACAACTTGTAATAAAAAGCCCATACCAACCGTTTTATAATTAATAGCCTTTCTGTTATTTGACATTAAATAAGCTATCCCAAAAATTAAAATTATTCCTAATATTCCAAAAAATCTATCCATTTAATCACCTTTTCAAAACTATTGATATAATAATACTTTAAACCTAAAAAAAAAACCTTAATTATTAAAAAAAAGTTTACTTAATATTTCTTAATAAATTACCCGATTGGTGTTGAAAAAAAACTTGTCAGCATTTTACTATAATAGCAGATTAGATTTTCTGCTAAATTTTAAGAATAAGTATAAAATATTATAAATGGGATGTAGGTGTAAATATGCGTGTAAATTCAATTATGCCACAAATGAGGGCAACAAGTATCAAAAGAAATGACAATGTTAATTCTAGCAATCAAACCATGCCTGTTGCTATGAATTTAACTGCTCCAATTGTAAAATCAGGAGTTATCTTAACTTTCACAGGAAATGATAGTAAAAACATTCATCAATTCCTATCATATGCTCCAGAAAACAAAAGATTTGGAGTAAAAGCCTACAATCTTGGAGGTTTAGGCGTAGTTGCCCAAGAAGCACCAGCAAGTTGGAGAACTAAAGCTGGCGCAGACGTAAGAGATTTTGCACCATATCACAGTTTTAATAACCCTGATGGCGGAGTAACCATTGTTAAAATCACTAAAAATGAAAAAGGTATTTATAATGACCGTTATCCAGCAGAAAGTTTTATCTCTGCAAAACAAGATGAAACATTAGAAGAAGTAGGCAAAAGAGTAAAACTAAAAGAAGGCGAAAGACTAGCTTATGCTATCAGATTACAGCCTGATGATAAGGGAATATCTCAAATTATAAGATTAGAAGATGCTGGAGTTCAAGGATCATTCAAAAGAGCTGCGAACAAAAGTATAGCAGATACACAAGATGTAACGTATAGACTTTTCAGAGCTGTAGATATTGCAGATACTGTTGATATACCAATTAACAATTACAAAAAGAAAATTCTTGCAACAATAACAAAATCGATTAAAGACGAAATAGCAGCTCCAATTAATGAAAAATATAAAGAAGATTTAGCAAAAGCAAAAGAAAAAGATTGCCAACTTACTTTAAAAGCAAGAGACTTATATGATGCCAAAAAGTCAACAGATGGAGAAAGATTTTATCCTATACATGATAATGAAATAGAAATACAATCAAAAATTAATGATGAAATTGAAAAAAATTTCAATACAGAAGAAATAAAAAAAAGAATTGATACAGCATACAATGAAAAAATAAATTCAGAAGAAGTAAAAAAAGAATTAGAAACAATAAAATCCAAAATAATAGCAGCTCCAGAAGTACCGGAAAGAAATGCTGCATACTTTATTCACACAAAAGACCTAGCAAAATTTGATACAGCATACGGTTCTGGTGATAAAGGATACAGTGCATATGGTGCATATGGAACAAGCGGATCATTCCCTTCTGGGAATAACCCAACAGAAACAAAACATCTTGTAAGTACAAATGTTGCTTATGCTGATAACAATAGAGCATTAATAGAAATAATGCCAAAATTAAATACAAAAGAACACGGTTTTTATAATCCTGCAAACTGGTGGTTACATGATAGACCTGCATTTATCACAATGAATGCCATTGCAGACGCTTCCCATTTTGGAAATACTTACTACAACGGATTAAAAGTACATGGTACATTCCACAACCCAGGAAGAGATTACCAAGGAGCAGAAAGCAATCCATTTGAATTTTTCAAAATGGTTGCAAGACCTGAAGACATAGAAACATTAAAAAAACATTCTCAACTTGAAAAATTAAAGAAAATAGAAGCAAGATGGGCTAAAGAATGGGATAAAGCCCCTTTAGCAGAAAAGAATTTTGCAAATCAAATTTTAAGACCATTTATGGCTAATTTCTTAGATGACTATGTTGATACTGCGAATGATGTAAGAACATTTAATATTTCTATGACTCCTATTGCTGGAACAAATATTAACCCTAGAAATATGAGTGGTGGTACTGTTTCAGTCAATTACGGTAAAGAAATGAAATCACTGGAAACTCCTGATATTGCTCAATTCTTAACAACCAAATTAGCTGCGACAAAAACCATTGATATTACAAATGGTAGTACACCTGCAAACTTAAGATTAGACGATCCAACAGCAAATTTCTGTCAAGGAAATAACATTAATGGATTAACAGAATTAAAAGAAGGATTTACAACATATAAATACGACCCAAAACTTAATAACATTGATGAAGTTTTAAAAGCAAAAAAATCAAACACTAAATGGTTACTAGATTCATTAGGAGATGCTTTTGAAAAAGGGGGTCCTCAAGGTATTACCAAAATGTTTTTTACAGATAAACAGGTATCAGAAAATAATGCCGGCATAATTGGACATCTATCAAAATACGAAGATGGTGATATGTTATTTATGGGCTGGGGAAGACCAGACCCACAAAAGGGATATCCTTCAACATTCCAAGCTTTTCTTGACTTCTTAAAAGACCCTAAAATTGATTCAGAAGTAAAAAAACACACCAAATTATTAGTCGGTGCCGGAGTATGGGAAAATGATGCAAGAGATTATACTTGGGTACAAGATATCATTAGACAAATTGGTGAACTTGATGGTGGAATATACAAAGGGAATGCTTGTTATGTAAACGGATTTTTCCCTAACAGACTTGTTGGTTGCGCAACTTATACAATCTTTTCATCAAGATTTGAACCTTGCGGAATTACACCACTAGAATCTTTCGCATCAGGTACTCCTGTAATATCTACAAAAACAGGTGGTGCTCCTGACTTTATCACAAAAACAAGAGGCTATTTAACTAAAAATCCATACTTAAGAAACCCTGAAAGTTTAAAAATTGATCCTGCAAAACTTGCAGGTAAAAAAGCTGAAGAAATTGGAAACATTATAGATGCAGAAAGAATGTTTGCCAATGCAAGTGAACTTAAAGAATGTATTATTGCAGCAACTTCTGATTATAACTTAAAACCTGAGGAAGGAAAATTAACAAAATACGGAGAAATGGTAAAAGATGCTATTACTCAAAAAATAGATTGGCATGAAAACGCAGCTTATAACGGAGGAAAAACTGCAAATGAACGTTATATGACTGAAGTTTTTGAAGTTGACAAAGGTATAGAAGGAAGAAACTTTGAAAAACTAAAACGTTTAGTAGGTGAATTCGGTACTGCTGTAGAAGATGGTGCTAAAAAATTAAGAAATAAATGGACCAAAACAATCATTGGTACAGGTATTGCTATTGCTGCAATTGGCACTGCTGCTTATGCTTATATGAAACGAGATGATAAAAAGATACAAGCAAATACTCAAACACCTCAAACAAGCACAACAACAGTTATAAATAATAAACAACAAAACACAACAACTAATCCTATTTCTACAACAAAAGAAATAAAACAAGAAAAGGAAACTCAGATTAATAAAACTGTTTAAACCTTAGTTAAAACATCAATTAAATCATAAATTACGATGAATCTGTCAATCAGATCATCGTAATTTTTTGCATTTAATAAAGATCTAAACAAAAAGCCAAATTGCATTGGTCTTTTTTGTCTTATTGCAATTAAAACAATATTATTTCTGAAAGAAAATTCAAAACCTTTAGCAGTATAAATTTCTCCAAATTTTCTGATTACATTCCAAAATTCATCATTAATAAATGAAATATTTTTAGAATCTTTTGCAAAAACATACAAATACTTATTTAATTCTTGCATATGAGGATTTACTTGTTTAAAATAATTACATTTATGTTCATTTTTTGAAAAAAGAATTACATGATTATTTATTGATTTATCTAACTCCAACTGAATTATTGTTCCTTTAAACTGATTTGGCTTATTCACCCCTTTTACAGGCATTGTTAATTTAGTATTTGAAAAAATTATGTTAGTTCTATTATAAAAACCAAAATAACTTACTTCATCTTCTTGAGTATCAAAATTATAAAAAAGTTGAGAATCCAATATTGATTCAGTATTTGAATTTTTAGGCCAAGGCTTGAAATTAGCAATAGGTCTTAAAAATAACGGGAAAACATCTTCTAATAGCATTTCTTGATACTTTTTACCAACTAAAATGAAATTTATAATACTTTTAATAAAAAAGACGTACATCAAAAATAAAATTACAGGAAATAAAATAGGATTAAATTTTCCATTAAACATAACAAATATAAATAAGTATGCAAAAAATCCAGCTATTATGAAAAATAATAATGAAGAAAAAATAAGCTGTTTAATCAATTTTATCCTAAATTTTTCAGCATCTTGAACTTTAGATAATATTTTTTCATCAAAATATTTATAATATAGTTCTTTTTTATTATTCATAGTATAAATTTTACCATATTTCCAAAATAATACCTAATTCATCCTTAAATAACTTTCAATAAAATTATCTAAATCCCCGTCCATAACAGCATCTACGTTTCCAGTTTCATAATTAGTTCTGTGATCTTTCACCATTTTATATGGATGAAAAACATATGAACGAATTTGAGATCCAAAATTAATATCTACATTTTCACCTTTTAACTCTGCTAATTTTTTTTCATGTTCAGCTTGCCTTATTGCTAACAATTTTGATGCCAGAATTTGCATTGCATTTTCTTTATTTTGCAATTGAGAACGTTCTTGCTGGCATTTTACCACTATACCTGTAGGTTTATGCAAAATTCTTACAGCTGTCTCTACCTTATTTACATTTTGACCGCCAGCACCTCCTGAACGCATAGTATCTATTTCTAAATCCTCTGGAGGTATTACAATAGTTTTTTCAAAATCTTCAATAATAGGAGAAACTTCTACTGAAGCAAAACTTGTTTGACGTTTTCCATTCGCATTAAATGGCGATATTCTTACTAGTCTATGCACACCCTTTTCAGCTTTTGAATATCCAAAAGCATATTTACCTGTAATTTTTATAGTAGCTGATTTTATTCCTGCCTCATCTCCATCTAATTTGTCAAGCAATTCAACTTTCCAATTATGACTTTCAGCCCAACGCATATACATACGCAAAAGTAAACTAGCCCAATCTTGAGCATCAGTTCCTCCAGCTCCTGCATTTATCGTCAAGATTGCATCTGCTTCATCATATTCCCCACTAAGCATTTGTTTAATCTCAAATTTATCAAGAGCCTTTTCCATCTCATTTAAATTTTCAAAACATTCGTTAATTAAATCAGAATCACCGATTTCTAAAGCTGTTACAGAATCTTCCAAAGTATTTACACAATGATCTATAAATTCAAGATTATCTTTTATATCCCTAATTCGGGCTCCTAATTCAGAAGCTTTCTTTTGATTCCCCCAAATTTCAGGAGTCTGCATCTCTTTTTCTAAATTATCTAATTCTTTTTTTAATTTTGCAGTGTCAAAGACACTCCTTTATTTTATCAAATCTATCCTTTAAATCATTTAATTTCTGTTTTATTTCTGTTTCCATAATTAAAGTTTATATAAAAAAAATTTATATTGCAATTAACAAAAAAACTGCTATAATAGTCACTATTAGTAAGGAGAGTTTAATGGCTAATTTAATCGATAGTTACAAAAAAGTTTATGAAAATAAAAATGCTCATATAAGTTTAGGGATTATAGCTATAATATGGACATTATTATCGACTCTTTGGGATATTAAGTCTGGAAATATAAATAATTATCGACAAAATCCTTTTGATATCATATTTAATATAATTATTGGAGCATATAGTATTCAATTTCTTCACAATAGCATAAACAATATTGAAAATGGTGTTATCCCTATATTAAAAAAAATTCCTTGGGTTATGCTCTTAGGAATAATTCAATTAAACATCGTTTGGGGAATATATGCTTGTATATTTCTAATCTTAGCAGTACTAGCATATATGCTAACACATTTTTTAATTTTACCAATTTTAATTATAATAGCTTTATTATTTATTGCAATGTTTATATACTATATTTTCCTAGCATTCGCGGATAATTTGAAAGTAAAAGGACTTTTTAATATCAAATTGATATTTAATATAATTCCATATACTATAAAACCTTTATATAAAAATACTATTAAATTCTTATTGTTCACATTATTAATAGTAGCAGTATATATTTTGCTATACGTATTAGCCGGATTATCTGGTGTTGACAAAATAATAAATATTACAAATGATTTATATTTATTTGATCTTTTGATGAATATAATTGCAAGTTACATTGTAATTATAACTTGGTATTTTGCTTTCCCTTATTCTTTAATAGACTCATACAAAGAATTAATTAAACCTATTCTCAGAAAGGAAGAAGATAATGGCGCAAATGCTTAATGGATTAAAAAAAATATACTCTGGGGAAAAAGCATTTGAAAGACATATTTCATTGTTTTCTATTTGCGGAATTGCAGGAATTTTAAACGCTTATATTGCACTTGCAAATCAAGGCTTAATAGATATTTCCAATATTCAAAAAATTTGTTTCACGATATTACTAATTATATTTGGAATGTTTTTCATCGGATATGAAACGATATTTATGCATTCAAGAGAAATTCCAGATATTGATAGTAATTCATTCAAATTGGCACTAAAAAAAATTCCTTTCATTATATTTTTAATAGGAATCCCAATATTACTGGTAAGCTTATTTACAAAATATCAATACACTGCTTTTTGTATTGAAACAATTATCGCAATTCCGCTTACAATGATGCAAGCAGGATTTTCATATAATTACGAAGACAAAGGATATGATCTTTTATTCCATAAATTTAGGGTTAAAGAATATTTTCTAATACTTGTAAAAAGATTATGGCTAGTTATTTTAAGCTACATAACAACATATTTTATTATTTTTATTATATTTTTTATAATTGGTTTGATAACTGCTTTTTATTACAAAGGTGATATTAACACAATGACACTTTTTATTTCTTCACAACAAACAATTATTGAAAAATTATCAAATATTATTGCTAGTATCTTATTTATGTATACCATCTCAATAGGAATACTTATCTGGGATTATGAGGTTTTAAAAACATATGAAAGAGAGGAATAATGAACGTTATTGACATAATGATTGACGGATTTAAGAAAGTATATTCTGGAAAAAATGTACTATCTAAACATTTTTTTATGTTTATAATAATAGCAATTTTATCAATATCAACTGTTAATGTCCAAATAATGGCTAATGCAATAGAAAAAACAAAAGAAATACCAAATATTAGTCAATTATTGATATGTTTGGCAATTACTATTATAATAGGGATTTATACTGGAGGATATAATTTATTATTTTCTCACAATGCTTTTAATAGAGAAAATAAAGATATATTACCAGAAATAACTTTAACCCCCTTCAAAGTATTCTTAAAAACATTACCATTAATGATTATATGGTCATTATACATTCTTGTTGCAATATTCTTTTCAATGTTTTTAATTTCTAGCAAATCACTATTAACAGTATTAGGAATATTTCTATTTCTATTTTTATTATTTTTATGTGCTTTTGTTAATTTTGTATACATTGCATACATCAAGAACTTTGATTCTAATGGATTATTTAATATAACTTTGCCATTCAAATACATGCAAAAATCTTTTTCTGACTTTGTTTTACTTGGACTTCTTTTTATACCTGTATACGGGGTAGCAATGACTCCAAGTTTTATAGTAGGTTTGTTATTTGGACTTTTGGGAGCAAAAACAATTATGGCATTATATGCAGGCGGAATACTTGGTGGATATTTAGGATTTATTGTACAAATAGTCTGGTATTATTGCCTTGTACAAATTTATAGAGATAAAATTGAACCTAATTTATAGAGAAAGAGCCTATTAAAGGCTCTTTTTTATTCTCAAAATATTATTAAAATTTGTAAATTTATATTATTATCTCCTAAAGTTTTATAACTTTCAAACCGATATACAAAATGTAATCAGAATTAAAATGGAGATTTAATATATGCTTAAAAAGATAGTATCACCTTCGTGTAATGTATGCGACAGTGTGGAATTCATATTAAGAGGAGCGAGAAAACGCCGTAATTTGGCGATAGCATCTGCTAAAATGATTAACTCAGATGCAGGTATTCAAACTGGACTGAAAGCAGTCAAGTAGTGCTTATTGTTTAGAAAAGATTAGAGAGTTTATATTTAAAAAGACCGATAAAAATCGGTCTTTATTTTTATATCCTGTATGGGTAATCTTTTGGAATTTTCCAACCATTTTGCTTTATCAGAGCGCCACACTCTAAAAGAGAATTTCCCCCATTTTTACATCGTGTATAAATTTCATCATATTTCATAATTTTATCATATGTTAATCCATATCCTGTTACAAATCGTTCTCCAGACATAAATAAAATTCCGTCATATAGAGAATATGTCATTTGAAACAAATCTCGACCAACAACATTAGGAGCTTTAGGGCCATTAATATCAACCAATATTGTTACACATATCACTCCTTGACGTCCAATACCAAAACTTAAAAATAAATTTACACCGTTATTCAAACAGACATACCGAGTTGATGTACCAAAACCACTATATGGAATAGACCTTACATTATATCCTAAATTATATAATCCTGAACCTGGTACAATTCCAGCTTTATATCCTTTAATATAAGGCAAAAAATATGTATTTAAAAATATATCAACAACATCATTTGCAGTACCTTGATATCCTGCAATATCCTTTGTCCAATAATGACTATCACCATAATCTGCTTCTGCCATTTTTAAAGCTTGTAATACCATAGAATAAGTATGTTCTAATCTGGTTTCTACTATTTTCTTTTGGTATAAACTAATTAATGCAGGCAAAGTCAAAGCCGCAACAACACCAATTATTCCTAAAGTAATCAAAACCTCTGCTAATGTAAATCCCAAATGTGTCACTTTACGCAATACTAAATTTTTAAATAGACGCTTACCCCCTTGAGTTGCAAGCTCTAAATCGCCCCCCCCCCGACTGCTACGCAGGTAGACACTTCAACACAAGATTGATTGCTCTTACAAGATTTTTGTGTCTGATATGCTTGAAATCTTTTCATATATAGCTCCTTTCTTATATTCTTGAATATTATTATAACATATGGAGTTAAGTTATTCAATTCCAAGGCTTAATTAAAAATTTAATAGCTTTACCTTCAATATGCTGTTGCATAGCCCATTCAACTTTTTCAAGTGGTAAAGTATCTGTAATTAATTTTTCAACCTCTACATCTCCTGACGCAATATAATCTAAAGCCATCCTAAAATATTTTGGAGTATGGTGAAAAACACTCATCAATCTTATGTCACCATAATGCATTTTTGTTGTATCAAAAGTTACCGTAGAACCGGATTTACAACCTCCAAAGAAATGTACAGTCCCACCTGGACGAACACAAGAGAAAATTCTTTCCCAAATTTCAGGTAATCCAACACATTCAATAGCAACATCTAACCCTCTATGTTCCTCAGTGTATTCTCTAAATATTTTTTCTGGGTTTGGATACTTCGTCAAATCCACAATCTCATCAGCGTGTGCAAATTCATCTGCTGCCTTTAATTTTATAGGATTTCTACCTGCAACAATTACTCTTGCTCCTTTTAACTTTGCCAATCTTGCAAACATCAATCCAATAGGGCCAATACCAATAATCCCAACAGTCTGCCCAGGTTTAATATCAGTTCTTTCTACTCCGTGCACAACATTTGCCAATGGTTCACAAAAAGCCGCTTTGTCAAAGCTTAAATTATCAGGTAATATCAACATATTTTTTTCAACAATACGAGCAGGAACTGTAATATATTCAGCATATGCACCATTTAACAAATCTAAATTCTCACAAAGATTATATTCTTCATGCCTGCAATAAAAACATTTTCCACAAGGCGCAGAATTTGCAGCAACGACTCTGTCACCAACTTTAACATTTGTGACACCTTTTCCTACTCTATCTACAATTCCAGCAAATTCATGTCCAAATCCAGAAGGGATTGATTTTATTAAAACAGGATGACCACGTCTAAAAGTTTTAACGTCAGTACCACAAGTCAAAGCAGAAATAACTTTGACAACAACCTCACCTTCTTCAGGAGGTTTTACCATAACTTCTTCATATTTTATATTTTGTGGTCCATAATATTGTATCGCTTTCATTTTATAACACAGTCTACATTCTATGCAAACTGCCCTTTCATATTTTAATTTGTAACCTTTATGTAAGCCTTCATTATTTTATTAGCCATTGTATCATCAAAAGCTTTTTGAATGTCATCTAAATTGTATACAGTAGAAATACCTTTAACATTCACTTTTCCTTCTTTTAGCAAAGCTAAAGAATCTTTTAAATCAACTGGAGCCGGAGAATAACTGCCCATTACAGTTAATTCTCTATAATAAATTTCATTATTTGGATAAGCAGATAAATCTGATGGAGTGCTTGAAAATACAAGAATTTTACCCCCATTACGTACATATTTTAAAGCTGTACCAATAGCCTTATCTGCCCCTGATGTCATAAATATTCCATCAGCCTTGTAATCATCACCAAGTTCTCTCACATCACAAGCTTCAATTCCAAAAGATTTTAAAAGATCAATTCTTTCTTTTAAAAGATCACAGCCAAGTACATCATAACCATATGCTTTTAATGCCTGAGCAGTCAAAATTCCTATTGAGCCTAATCCAACAACCAAAGCTTTATCACCTTTTAACAAACTTGCACGTTTAACTGCACGAACTATACAACCTAAAGGTTCGTAAAAAGAAGCTTCTATATCTGATAAATTTTCAGGTTTTAAGTGTGCAACATTTTTCAAATGTTCTTCACTCAAATAAACATATTCAGAAAAACCTCCGGGACGAATATTCGTAGACTTGAAATGTTCACACATTGATACATTCCCGTGTTTGCAATACACACATTCACCACAAGGAATATGATGTGATGTCACGATTTCATCTCCAATTTTAAAATCAGTATCTGAATCAATATCTACAATTTCTGCGACAATCTCATGACCTAATACAGTTCCATCTTTTGATATTTTATGAACAAATTTAACTATATCTGATCCGCAAAGTCCGCAACCTAAAACTTTTACAATTGCACCTTTACGGGAATTTAATTTAATATCTTCAACATTTTTTACAATAATTTTTTCATTATCAATTACAGCTATTTTCATACTCCGCCTCGCACAAAAAATTTTATCACAAACTTGAAAATAAGAACAATAAATTATATAATAAGTATATGGCAGTAATAAGAAGATTAAATTGTTTTGATGCTCCTAAAATAAAAAAAATGATTTCATACTTAGGAAGCGATGATGGGAACAAGTACACCAAAGCTTTAAATGTAGAAGCTTTTATTATGCTCCACGCAATTCTGCCTCTAAAATACAAATTTCTGCCTGAATCTTATATATTCCTTGATAATAAAGAAATTATGGGACTAATTACAATTGTCCCAACAAGCGGAAACCCTTATAAAATTAATATAACAAGATTAATCTTCAAACAAAATTTATATGAAGTCGGGAAACAATTAGTTGAATTTGTAATCGCTAGATACGGAGCCAAAGGTGCAAAATCATTTTTAGTTTCCATAGATCAATCACACGATGAATTAATAAATTTATTCTTACAAGGTTGTGGATTTAGACAATGCAGTTACGAAAATTTGTGGAAACTTGAAAATTTTACTCCACAAACAAATAAATGTGCAAATTTCAGATACTGCCAAAATTCTGATACAAGAGCAATAGCGAAACTATACAATAATGAATTAAAAAACTTATACAAACCATCTCTAGAACGTACAAAAGAAGAATACAAAGAGCCATTTTTTGAAGGTATGACAAATTTCTACAAAAACAGGTATGTACTTGAAGAACCTTCAAATCATAGAATTATAGCATACCTGTCAATAACTACAAATGACAATTCCAATTTTATTATTGATATGTCACTAAATGATGGTTATGACGTTCCATATGACGAAATCATAAATTTTGCACTCGGAGAAATCTCAAGGCGAAAAACAAAATTTTTTGCATTCTTAAAACATCGTCAATACACAAAAAATGCAGATATTTTAGAAAAATACCTGCACGAGAGAAATTTAAACTGCATTCAAACTCAATGTGTTTTGATAAAAGATTTTTATAAACCGATAAAACAAACTGAAAATGCTATTCAAGTATTTTTGTTTGGAGAAAATGAACTCGCTTCAAATTAAAAGTTGATTTGTTCATATTTGTGCTAAAATAATTAAAAGAAAAGAGGCGGGATATGAATAAATTAAAAATTTATCTTGATAAAGATATTAAAACAGACTTAATTAAAACAAAAAAAATTGCAATTATCGGTTTTGGCTCTCAAGGTTACGGTCAATCTATGAATTTAAAAGATAGTGGCTGTGATGTTGTATTAGGACTTCGTCTTGGCGGGAAATCTGATATTAAAGCTCGTGATTACGGCTTTAAAACTATGTCAATAGAAGATGCCGTAAAATATGCTGATATTGTACAAATTCTTATTCCTGATGAAATTCAAGCAAAAGTTTATGAAGAACAAATTAAACCATATATGAGAAAAGGACAATATCTAATGTTCTCACACGGGTTTAATATTCATTATAAAAAAATTGTCGCACCTGAAGGTGTAAATGTAATTATGGTAGCTCCAAAAGGTCCTGGACATACTGTAAGAAGCGAATACCAAATAGGCAGAGGTGTCCCTTCTTTAATTGCGGTATACCAAGATCCAACAGGAGATTCAAAAGATATCGCTCTATCTTACGCTTCTGCAATAGGTGCAGGCAGAGCCGGAATTATTGAAACGACTTTTAAAGAAGAAACAGAAACAGATTTATTTGGAGAACAAGCTGTTATTTGCGGTGGCGTATCAGCTTTAATTAAAACAGGATTTGAAGTTCTTGTAGATGCCGGATATTCTCCTTATATGGCTTACTTTGAAGTTTTACACGAAATGAAACTTCTTGTAGACTTAATAAATCAAGGCGGGCTTGCAGATATGAGATACTCAATATCAAATACTGCAGAATATGGCGATATGACAAGAGGTCCAAAAGTTATTGGCGAAGAATCAAGAAAAGCTATGAAAGATTTATTGAAAGATATTCAAAGCGGAGCCTTTGCAGATGAATTCTTAAATGAAATGCAAACAGGTTGCAAAAAATTCAATGAATTAAGAAAAGAAAATGCTGACCATTTAATAGAAAAAGTCGGCGAAGAAATCAGATCTTCATTTATTTGGGGAAATGATAACAAGATTATTGACAGAAATAAAAACTAAAAACATATAAGAAAAATAAGGAAATAAAATGTTCAGTACAGATGTAGATTATGAAGTTGTAATATTTTCAGTAGGTGACACAAAAGCCGGAACCAAAATGGGTAAACTCCAATTAAAAAATTTGGAAGATAATTCTCTTTTGAATTGTATTTTATGGGAAGAAACCCTAAATCGTTTCGACAGCAAAATTTTCAGAACAGGAAATATTGTGAGAATAGTGTCTGCATCTTTTAATGAAAAATTCAATAATTGCTTGGTATCGACCCTTTCTTTAGTAAAAGAAGCAAGAATGGGATTAGATGAAAAAGAAAGAGAAAAAGTATATTCCGAAATAATTTCTTATATTGATAAAATTCAAGATGAAAAATTAAATAATTTTGTAGCGACATATTTTACTCAACACAAAGATTTAATAAAGATTATGCCTGCAGCTAAACTAATGCACCATAACTACATTGGCGGACTGATGGTACATATTTTGGAATGTATTAAATTTGCTGAAACTAATATGAATATATCTGATTACAAATTTAATCGTGATAATATTATTGCAGCTTGCATTTTGCACGATATAGGTAAAATCTTTGAATATACAATCGACTTAGAAACCGGACTTATTGATTATGATGAAAACTTTAGAAAAGAATGGCTTACCCATTCTCAATATGGTTTTTCAATCTGTATGAATAACGGTTTTAAAGAAATTGCAAGAATGATTGCAGCACACCATGGAAGAAGTGATTGGGGAGCAATCATAGACTTAGATCAGAAAGATTTAGAACCTGAATTATATTTTATTCACATTGTAGATAATCTATCTGCAAAATTTGGAAAAATTAATGTTCACCTCTTGGAAGAAAAAGGAGTATAACATTGTCTAAATTAACAGAAAAACATCATTATAAAGGAACACTCATTTGTGTAGAAGGGATTGACGGGTCTGGCAAATCTACACAATTAGCACTTTTGAGAGATTGGTTAAAATCTATCGGACAAGATGTAATTTTTACAGAATGGAATTCTTCTGAATTGATTAGCCAAACGACTAAACTTGCTAAGAAAAAAAATATGTTATCACCAAGAACTTTTTCTCTTTTACACGCGGTGGACTTTGCAGATAGACTAAAACAAGTTATTGACCCTGCACTGAAAGCTGGATTTATCGTACTTGCAGACAGATATGCTTATACAGCATTTGCAAGAGATGTCGCAAGAGGAGTTGATCCTAATTGGGTAAGAAATGTATACAGCTTTGCAATAAAACCTGATTTAGCAATATATTTTGATATTGATCCAAAACATTCTATGGAAAGAATTTGTGCAAACCGTGCTCCAAAATTTTATGAAGCAGGTATGGATTTAAAATTAAGTAATGACCCTTATGAAAGTTATATGATATTCCAAGGCAGAGTAATCAAAGAATATCAAAAAATGGTCGATGAATTTGGGCTAATAAGACTTGATGCAATGGATTCAATACATTCTAAACAAGTCGCAATAAGAGAAATGTTAAAAGAAGTTCTAGCAAACAAAGGAGTAAACTTATAATGGCACAATTTAGAACAAAACACGGATATGAAGGTTTGCTTATTGTAATTGAAGGAACTGACGGATCAGGCAAATCCACTCAATTGGAATTATTAAAAAAATCTATCCAAGCTCAATCATATGGAGTTATGGTATCTGAATGGAAAACTTCAAGATTGATTGCTGGAGTAATTGATGATGCAAAAGAAAGAAACCTTTTGAATGCGACTACATACAGCCTTTTATATGCAGCAGATTTTGCAGACAGATTGGAAAACCAAATTATACCAGCCCTAAAATCTGGATTTATCGTACTATTAGACAGATATTACTACACTGCATTAGCTCGAGATGTTGTAAGAGGTCAGGATATTGAATGGGTTAAAAATCTATATGAATATGCTCCTGAACCTGATTTGATATTTTATCTTGATATGCCTGTTGATGTCCTATTAAAAAGAATTATTGGAACTACAGGTCTAAACTATTATGAAAGCGGTAGAGATGTAGGCTTCTCAACAGACTTCTACAAAAGTTTTGAAATTTACCAAAACAAATGCTTAGAACAATATGAAAAAATGAAATCTGAATATAATTTCAAAAGTATTGATGGGACAAAATCTATAGAAAAAATTCATTCAATAATGAACAAAGAAGTCCAAAAAATCTTAGATTCAGGTGTTTTATATTAAAAAATTTAACTATAAAAAAATAAAATCAGATAATAAAAAAATCTGATTTTATTTTTTATAAATACTCTAAAAATCGAAAATATATACACAATTGTTACGTAAATAAATAAAAATTTACGTTATGAAACATTTTGTTCCACAGAGCATGGTTTATGCTACATTAGAGAATGTAAAGAGAAATATATATAGTTTATAGGAGATTATGAATGTCTGAATATTTGAGCAAAGAAGAGATTAAACAATGGAGAAGCTCATTAGAAAAGATTACATTAGAAGAATACGCTGCCAGATTAGGGAAGAAAATAGAAGAGGCTAAGCCTACAAACGATTTAATAGACATAGTTTTAAAAGGTAAACCGGTTGTTTCAAATGAAGGAGAATGGAAACAAACTCACGCTGAACGTTTAAGTTCAATTGCTGAAAGAGGTTACGATTTGGAAAGAGATATTGCCCCAAGTCCATTTTCTATTCATAAAATCCACACTCCTGAAGAAACTATTGAAACTAAAATTGAAAAACCAAAAACAGAAAAGAAACCTGCAGCTAAAAAGACAACTGCAAAATCTTCTAAAAAAACAGAACCTGTTAAAGCAGAATCTTTAAGAGATGAAGTAAGAATTGTATTCAAAAAAGCTCTTACAGACAGAGAACAAAAAGTTTTTGACCACTTTGTTGAAAACAGAGGTAAAATAGTTTATGCAAAAGATTTAGCAGCATTACTTGATTTACCAAGAGACTATGTATACAAATACATAAAAAATTTAAGAGCTAAAATTGATGGTGAAAATCTTCAAAATGCCGACAAAGGCGGATTTATATTAAACTAATAAACATTCAGTCATAATCATTTCACACTAATAAAAAAGCCTCTGATTTTTTCAGAGGCTTTTTTATTTAATAAGTCATCTCCCAATTATCATTCAATATCTTACCAAAACAGCCGTGAATAGCAGTAGAAGAGGTATTACAATTACTGTTAAACATATTCGTTCTATCTGTTTCAGTCATTGGAGCAGTAGATGTAGATCCTAATGTACTATCATCCAGTAAACCATTTTTATATATATACATTATAAATATATCCCTTCCAAAAATATTAGGACCTTTTTGTCCGTTTACATCAACATACACTCTGAATAACGTATCACCAAGCATAACTTCACCTACACCTAAAGACACGCCACTAGCAAGATTATAATGAGCTTTAGGATTCCAAGTTGAAATAACATTTCCAGCTAATTTTCTATATTCAGAAGCAAAACAAGGAGTTTTATTTTTCCCACAATCATTTACAACTTTAAAATAATTTTTTACAAAATTTTCTATTGCAGCCTGATTTGTCAAACCTGCTTCTTTAATATTCAAAGCATTATTGTCATTCTGGTATTGAACAAGAGCTTGGGATAATTCATTATACACTTTGTGCAATTGAGTAACATAACTTTTACGCTGATAATTCTGCATCAATGTTGGAACTGTCATAGCAGAAACAACCCCAATTATTCCCAAAGTTACTAAGACCTCTGCAAGAGTGAAAGCTTTTTTTAATTTAAAATTAAACATAATAATAATCCTTTCCATAATTTATACTAATTTTAATATTAATTATATCATATTAAGTATAACTTATCAATATAATTGTATAATTATACTTACATTTGTAAAATAGAATAATGGATTATAAATATGAAAATATACCTCTGTTAGATTTTATAAAAACACTAACAATATACCGCGGTCTAACATTAAGGAAATTGCTAAAAAAATTGCACGAAGAAAAAGGCTACAGCAATTCTTATGCAGGATTTTATAATAAGCTAAAAAATCAAACGTTGAAATTTAGCGAAATTAATGATATTACAGAAACTTTAGGTTATGAAATAATTTTTAGGGATTTAAAATGATTATTTTCTTAAAAGAACATTCATTCCTGCTATAAAATAATTTTTTATCTCTGCAAATGATCTTATTCTTGACAACATTTTTAAAATATACAATGGTCGCAAATAAAAACGTTTAATCGCAGATTTATGCAATTCAAAAACTCTTTCTCTTGAAAGATTATGAGTATTTACAGCCGGGTAATAATAAGCATTTTCAAAAGATGTCTCTTTATCAAATAAATTATGTTCCAAAGCATAATCGTAAAATCTTGACCCAGGTAAAGGAGTTGCTGTATAAAAACTTATAAAATCACTATTTAACTCAATAGCAAATTTTATTGTTTCTTCTACAGTTTCCTCTGTCTCCCAAGGTAGACCTATTACAAAATAATTATAAATTCTGATTTTAGCTTTTTTGAAAACTTTAACAGTACGGCGAACATCATTTAGAGTAATTTTTTTACCCATTTTTTCTAACATATACTGAGATCCGCTCTCTACACCAATACTTACCAAACGGCAACCTGACTTATACATCATTTCTGCCATTTCTAAGTCCGCAGTATCAGCTCTTGTATTTGCAGACCAAGTAATTTTCAATCCACTATCAATTATTGCTTGACACAACTTCATTGTCCAATCTTTATCAATATTAAAAATATCAGACCAAAATAAGAAATTTTTTATATTGTACTTTTCTACACACTCTTTAATTTCAGCAACAATATTTTCTGGACTGCGACGTCTTACCTTAGCGCCTGAAACAGGTGTTGCTAGACAGAAAAAGCAATGAAAAGGGCAACCGCGAGATACTTTAATGGTCGCTTGAACTTTGTTATTATCAGGACGTCTATAAATATTATTATCAACAAGATGTCTTGCTGGGAAAGGTAATGAATCCAAATCTTCAATAAATGGTCTGTTACCTGTAAATTTTACTTCGTCATTTTCTTTGTAATACAATCCTAAAATTTCAGCTTTAGGCTTTCCTTCCAAAATTTCTTTTAATGTATTTTCAGCCTCACCTAAAATTCCAAAATCTAGTTCATTATGCTCTTTTATAATTCTATCAGCAAGAGTTAAAAAAGCAGCACCTTTTGCAATTGTAACTACATTAGGACAAATCTCTTTTGCTTTTTTAACCGCGTCTAAATCATGTTCTAATGTAGGAGTTGCAATATTTACAACCAAATAATCAGGATTGAATTCTTTTAAGTCAGCTTCATAATCACCATTTTGACTATAATCATTAATCTTTGCCTCAAGCCCTGCTTTTTCAGCCACTGCTGCTAAATACATTAAATCCGTAGGTGGTAATGGTGGGATTACAATCAGATCTTTAGTCGGTTGCTGACAACGATCTTCTCTATTCAAAACAGGTGATGGCGGATAAATTAAAAGAATTCTTTTTTTCATTAAATCTTTTCCTTAACTGTATTTGTAATAACTGCAGCAATAGCCAAACATACTGCCCCAACTAAAAATGCATATTCCCAATGATAATTTATAAAATCAGATCCCATAGCAAAAGAACATTTAGAAATGAACCAAGCAACTAGAGTACATACAAAAACTTGAGGGCCTGCGATAAATATATTGAAAATACCCATTACAGAACCTTCTGTACCTTTTTTAATAAATTGAGAAAGCATCGCAAATGGTAATGCACAAATACTTGCCCAGCCAATACCTGCAACACCCATTAATGCTGCAACAGCTTTTGGCTGTTTTGTAAAGAACATTCCCAAATATGCCAAAATCATTGTTATTAAAGATATAATATGAACTTTTTTATTTGAATACTTAGCAGATAAAACACCTATTGGAATTGCAACTAAAAAACAAATTAAATTAAATATTGCAAAACAAACTGATGAAAAATTGGTTCCATTCAATGTAGCCTGAGAATATAATTCTTTTGTAGATTCAGAAACAGTTGTTAAATCAGGAACACAATAAATTGTATGCACAGCATATTGTGTAAAAAATATCATCATACACATAGTACCAATCCAAGTAAAAAATTGCATTGTACAAATTTTTGATACTTCTGGAGAAAGTGCAAAGAAATTTTTTACAGCATCAATAAAAGAATCTTCTTTAATTTCAGCAGTTGCAACATCTTTTATAACTTCTTTTTTTACATTATGTTCTTTTATAGTAATACATGTCCAAATCATACCCAAAGTAAAAGCAAGAGCAGCCATTATAAATTGAGCATTTATTGACATTTGATAACCAAAAGCCCATTTCAAAAACGGAGCAGTTCCGGCAGCAACAACAGACCCTAGTCCAATTGCAAGGCTGATATAAGAATTTGCAATTGAATACTGTTCTTCTGGCACAACATCAGGGACTAATGCTCTATAAGGGCCTTGAGCAACGTTTACACAAGCATCAATAATCCATATCATAATTGCAGCAATTAAAAGAGCTGTCAATGGAGGCAAATTAATACCTGTAAAATTGTGCAAAAAATCTGCTACAGTTGCTGAATTTGGGAAAATCCACAGAGCTAAGGAAGCTAATAACGCGCCACCTAATAAATAAGGTCTTCTTCTACCTAACGGAGAAATAGTTTTATCACTTAAAGCACCAACTAAAGGCTGAACAACCATTCCTGTAAAAGGACCGGCAAGCCATATTAGACCATATATAAAAGGTGATGCACCAAGACCTTCTGTTACAGGTCCAGATAAAATTATTCTCATTTGCCAAGCAAACTGCAAGCCAAAAAAGCCCAATGCAAAATTTAAAAATTGAGCAGTAGTGAATTTTTTTAAAACGTTATTCTCTTCCATTTAAAATATCTCCCCAAATAATTATCTGTATATACTAAAATACACACAACATAAGTCATAGTCAAGCAAAAATACTTGACAAATAAAAAATAATAATAAATAATATATAAAAATATGGAGGTTGAAAAATGTTTATTCAAGAAGCTTTGAGAGTGCCCCCCCCCCGCAAAACATAGATTATTCTAAGGGCTTCACGCTTGCGGAAGTTTTAATAACTTTAGGGATTATTGGAATTGTTGCATCAATGACAATGCCTACATTAATTCAAAATTACCAAAAGAAAGAAGCTGCAATAAGACTAGAACAAGCATACTCTATTATTTCTCAAGCAGTTAAAATGTCTGAATTAGCAAATGGTCCAATTGAATATTGGGAAATAAGTAAAACTAACGATTCTGGAGATACAACTACAACCAAAAATTTTGTCGAACATTATATAACACCATACATAAAAAATATAAATTCGATACAAATGAAAACATCTGGAATGCCATATGAATATTATTATTACACAAGAAATGGGAAACTTGTAACAGGAGGAGGTCATACTCATTATAGTTTAGCTCTTGTAAATGGAATTTACTTACATTTTAATGCCACATATGAATCATCAAACAAAATCGATATAAGAATAGATACTAACGGAGAAAAAAGACCTAATATTATAGGTAGAGATACGTTTTTTGCAACAATATATCCCAAATTTGAATTATATGGAACAGGAATGACCAGAAATCAATTGTTTAATCTGTGCAAAAAAGAGGATTATAATTCTCAAAAAAACTGTAGTGGATTAATACAGGCTGACGGTTGGGAAATAAAAAAAGATTACCCTTGGTAAAAAAAGCTCTCAAATATTTGAGAGCTTTTTTTAATTTATTTTTTATTTATAACTGCATCCATCAAACCTTTAAACAGTGGATGAGGATGTTCCGGTCTTGACTTAAATTCAGGGTGGAACTGACAAGCTACAAACCAATCAAGATTTGGCAATTCAACAACTTCTGCTAACATTCCATCCGGTGACATTCCAGAGAATACCAATCCTGCATCAGCGATTTGTTGTAAATATTCATTATTTACTTCATATCTATGTCTGTGACGTTCCGAAATCTTTTCTTTTCCATATGCCTTTTGAGCTTTTGATCCTTTTTTCAAAATACAATCATATGCTCCTAACCTCATTGTACCACCATAGCCATGGACATTTTTTTGTTCTAACATTAAATCTATTACAGGATTTTGAGCATTTTCATCAAATTCTTTTGAATTTGCATCTTTTATACCTACAACATTTCTAGCATATTCTATTACAGCACATTGCATACCTAGACATAGACCTAAGAATGGTACATTATGTTCTCTTGCGTATCGAATTACATTTAATTTTCCTTCAATACCTCTAACACCAAACCCTCCAGGTACAACGACAGCTTGAACATCTTTCATTAATTCTTTACAATCTGCATAATCTATACATTCTTCAGAATTTATCCATTTTATTTCCACTTTTACATCATCGGCATAACCAGCATGTTTTAAAGATTCTACAACAGAAATATAAGCATCTGATAATTTTGTGTACTTACCTGCAATTGCTACTTTAACTGTACCGTGTGGATTTTTAATATTTTCAACAAGTTTTTCCCAACTTGATAAATCAGCTTTTCGATTTTCTATTCTCAACATATCAAGAATAACACCAGCCATATTTTGTTGTTCTAATGCAAGTGGTACCTCATAAATACTTTTCATATCACGACATTCTATTACAGCCTCTTTTGGTACTGAACAGAATAGAGCCAATTTTTCTTTTTCTGTTTTAGGAATAGGTTTTGTGGTACGACATACCAATATTTCAGGTTGAATGCCATAACTTCTCAACACTTGGACACTGTGCTGGGATGGTTTTGTCTTTAATTCTCCTGATGTTGGCAAGTATGGAAGTAATGTTGTATGAACTGAAACAGCATTTCCTATACCTACCTCTGTTTTAAATTGTCTGATAGCTTCAATAAAAGGTAAACTTTCAATATCACCAATTGTTCCACCAATTTCAATCAATTGAAAATCAGGTTTGAATTGTTTTGTAGCACCTAAAATTCTTGATTTAATTTCATTTGTAATATGAGGAATTACCTGAACTGTCGCACCTAAATAATCGCCACGACGTTCTTTTTCTATAACAGTTTGGTATACACTACCAGATGTTACATTGTTGAATTTTCCTAAAGATGTATCAGTAAACCTTTCATAATGGCCCAAATCCAAGTCTGTTTCTGCACCATCATCTGTTACAAAAACTTCACCATGCTGAAAAGGACTCATAGTTCCTGGATCCACATTTATATAAGGGTCAAATTTTTGGTTAATTACTGAAAAACCTCTTGCCCTTAGTAAGCGACCTAAAGAAGCTGCAATAATACCTTTTCCTAATGAACTTACAACTCCGCCTGTTATAAAAATATACTTAGTCATTTTTTACCTCAAAATTTAAAAATAATACTCACGAGAAAATAAAATTTAATTTCTCTTTTACACACTTAACCCCAATATAAAAATATTAATATTAAAATCTACATAGAATAAATCCATGTAGATTTTAATAAAACTAATTAATTTTTGGAACTTTAAAAAATCCGTTTTCTTCTTCAGGAGCATTAGCCATCAAATCTTCTTTACTAATTTCCTGAACAACTTTGTCTTCTCTCATTACATTACAAAAATCTATAACTTGTGTCATAGGTTTAACGTTAGATGTATCAACTTCATTCATTTGATCAACATATTTTAAAACATCACCTAACTGTTTTGTATATAATTCTTTTTCTTCTTCTGTTAATTCTAATCTTGCAAGTTTTGCAACGTGTTCTACATCTTTTATCGTAATCATAATTCTACTCCATTATTTTATTATGGTAACACAAAAATTTTTCATGTAAAAAATTATTACATAAATTTAATGATTTCTAAAATAAAAAAGTTATGTTATAATACTGGTAATAGTGGAGATAATTTTGTTGGAGAGTAAAGAAAAAAAAGTAGAAGATCTTGATGAGCAAATTCTCATTTACAAAGATTGTAAAGATGAGAAGAAAAAACGCATGCTCCATATCAATATTGTCGAAAATGGGATGCACCTTGTAAAAAAAATCGCAGGGAATATTTCAGCTCAATCTGGCATTTCAAATGAAGACTTAGTGCAAGTCGGCTCTATTGGTCTAATTAAAGCTATTGAATTTTTCAATCCTGATAAAAACACAAGATTTAAAACTTATGCATCTTATTTTATAAGAGGAGAAATAAAACATTACCTTAGAGACAAAGCTTCTATAATAAAAGCTCCAAGAGAATTACAAGAATTAGTATTCAAAATAAGCACAGCAGTAAAACAATTAAAAGAAGAAGGATTTGAAGATCCAACAGAAGAACAAATTGCAGAAGCTGTTGGTGTTTCTGTAAAGAAAATACACGAAGTAATGGAACTTGAACTTTGTAAAAGTACATTATCTTTGGATCAAGCAATATCGTCAGTAGATGATGATGATTTAACTCTTATTGACAAAATTCCATCAGGCGACTATCAAGAATTTATGAATTCATACGAAAATAAACTTATGTTAGCTGCAGCCATAAAAAAATTACCCAAAGACTTGCAAGAAATTGTCGAAATGAGTTACTATCAAGACTTAAACCAAAGAGAAATTTCTGAAAAAATAAATATTTCTCAAATGCAAGTATCTAGAAGACTTAAAAAAGCATTAAGTAAAATGTACGAAATAATAAAATCAAAAGACGATAATTAAATCAAGGAGACATACAAATGGGAGCATTAATTGCAATTTTAGCACTTGTATTTGTAACAGGGCTATGCATTGGAAGTTTTTTAAACGTAGTAATTTTAAGGACATTAAGTGAAGAATCAATAGTATTTCCGGCATCTAAATGTCCAAAATGTCAAACGCCATTAAAATGGTGGCACAATATTCCAGTTCTTTCTTACATATTCTTGAGAGGCAAATGCGCATTCTGTAAAGAACATATTAGCATTCAATACCCTATTATTGAATTACTAACCGGTATAATATATACATTACTATTTATGAAATTTGGAGTAAGCGTAGATACTTTATTTGCGTGGATAGTTTCATCAATTCTAATAGTAATAGCAGGTACTGACATTAAAGAGAAAGTTGTCTATGACGTTCACACATACACTCTTATTGGAGTTGGTTTAATATATGCAATAGTTGTCACTGCACTTACTTTTTATCAAATGCATGTTGCAGGCACTCCTATTGAATTTACAAAATACTTAATTCTTAATAACCCAATATCAAGTTCACTTTTAGGAATGATTGGTGGGGCATTAATTCTTGAAATTTGTGCAAGAGCCGGATATTTATTTGCAGGAACACGAGCATTTGGAGAAGGCGATACATTTATCGCAGCTGGTCTTGGTGCTCTTTTTGGTTGGAAAACTTTACTTATCGTACTTGCTTTATCTGTAATAATTCAAGTAATAATATTCTTACCAATTTTTATAAAAGGACTTATCAAAAATAAAGAATGGAAAACATTAATTTCTTTCACATTATTTGCATTATTTGCAATTGCTTTCTATATATTACAATATTTAAGAATTATAACTATTGATAATTTTGCATTATATACTATTTTAGCATTAATACTTATAGTACTTGGCATTATATCTTGTATATTCATTTTCAAAGGACTGAGAGAACATCCTGAAAACAGAACTTATATGCCATTTGGACCAGCAATGGTAGTTGCAGCATTTATTGCTTTAATTCTATAAAAATATATTTTATATCACATAAAAAACTCACTAATGATAAAATTAGTGAGTTTTTTATTTTTAATTAATTATATTGAAAGAATTTTCAAAGCTTCTTTTAAAATTTCTTCGGCTGAGGCTTTGTCATTTAAGATTGCAACAGCTTTAGAAATTGCATCTTGAATTTCTGCACGTTCATAACCCAGTGAAACAAGTACCATTTGAGCATCTTCAACAGCTTGATTATCAACTTTTGCAGGAGTAATAGACGTAATTTTTATAGGTTCTTTAGTTTGATAATTCATTAACTTATCTTTCAATTCTAAAATGATCTTTTGCGCTAATTTAGGACCTACACCTTTTGCTCTTGTAATCTCTTTATAATTCCCATCAATTACAAAGCCGATAAGCTCTGATGCTTCAAATTCATCTAAAAGAGTAAGAGCCATTTTAGATCCTACTCCTGATACAGAAGTCAAAATATTAAATATATCTCTATCTTCTTTATGCAAAAAACCGCAAAGACTCATTTTATCTTCTCGATGCAAAAGCACAGTATAAATCTTAATATCACCATCGGGAATTTCATTAAAATCACGTGTTGTAATTTCTAAAAGATAGCCAATTCCTGATGTTTCTACAGTAACAAAAGTCCCTTTAGTTGAATTTGTTTTTCCTGCAACAATTCCTTTTATATAATCGTACATTAATTTTCCCTCAAAGTTCTTCTTATCACTGCGATATCTTGATCAAGATCTTTATTAGTTTTTAAATCATCTCTTATTTTTTCGTAAGAATAAAGCATAGTCGTATGTTTCTTCTTGAAAAACTCTGCTATACTTTCAAAACTTTTTTGAGTAATTTCACGTGCCATGTAAACCGCAACATGACGAGCTGATGATACTCTTTGATTTCTTGCAGAACTTAAAAAATCACTCAATGATACACCATAATATTCACCGACAGCACGAGCAACTTTTTCAATTGTAATTTCTTGCTTCATACTCTCACAATTTAAGACTTTTTTAGCAAATTCAAGAGTTAAATCAGTCTTTTCAATATCAGCATACGCACTCACCTTATTAAAAGCACCTTCTAACTCTCTAACGTTATTAACGAAATTTTTTGCAATATATTCAAACACATCAAAATCAGCTTTTACATTAGCTTGATCTGCCAAATTTTTCAAAATTGCAACACGCGTCTCAAAATCAGGAGGAGTAATATCAACCATTAGTCCCATTTCAAAACGTGTTCTCAATCGGTCTGGAAGTGTCGGAATATCTCTTGGTAATCTGTCAGATGTGATTACAATTTGCTTATTTTTGTTATGCAAACTGTCAAATGTATGGAAAATTTCTTCCATAGTGTATGTTTTGCTTTCCAAAAATTGAATATCATCAATCAAAAGCACATCAACATTTCTATACTTTTGACGAAATTTATCCATACGGCTGTTTCTATCATTTCCGCCGCATTGAATATTTTTGATTAATTCATTTACATATTCTTCTGTTTTAATATATTTAACCCTTAATTTTGGTTTATTGAATATAATGTAATGTCCAATTGCTTGCATTAGGTGAGTTTTACCTAAACCTGATGCACCGTAAATAAATAAAGGATTATATTTTTTTGCAGGATTTTGAGCAACAGTAAAAGCTGCGGCATGAGCAAATCTACTGTTTTCTCCAACCACGAAATTTGAAAATTTATATTTCAAATTAAGATTAGCAGAAGATTGCATTTGTGCTAAATTATCAATAATCTTGCTTTCTTCTGTTTCAGGCAAAGCTCTTTTAGCCTTTTGTAATTCTTTTTTCTTTTCTTTTTGATACTTATCTGCTAATTCGGCATCAAATGTAATTTGATATGCAACTTCTTTCCCAATAACTTTTTTTAATGCTTCTAAAATCTGGCTATCATAATTAGCCTTAATAACTTGAGGTGCAAGAGAATGAACTGTAGCAAGGAAAAATATATCCCCGTCAAAATTTGCGGGTTCTAATGCATCCATCCACATTTGAAACGCAGGGGCAGGTACGTTTTCTTTTAAATTATTTTTTACTTCACTCCAGAGATTTTTTACTTCCAAAATATCCATATAATAATTTTACTATAAAAATAATTTGTACAACACAACAGCACAAGAAACTGATAAATTTAAAGATTCAACATTCGATGCCATTTCAATTTTAACCTCTTTTGTTGAAAAATCAATCAATTCTTGAGATAAACCGTCAGCTTCTGATCCAAACATTACAAGCATTGGCTCATTTATTTTAATATTTTTCAAATATTCTGTTGCTCTAGGTAATGTCGCAACACGTTCAAATTTTTCAAATAATTTTTTTAATTCAGAAAATTCATTGATATACACAACAGGAATTTTCCAAAGATTACCAACTGATGAGCGAACACATTTAGGATTATATAAATCAGTACATTCACTACCGTATAAAACAACTGCATCTGCTCCAAAAGCAGTTGAAGTCCTTAAAATTGTACCTAAATTTCCTAAATCTTTTATATTTTCCAAAAGAACAACTTTCTTTGCATTTTTCAAATCTGCAGTTGAATAAATTTTCTTGAAAGCTACACCAACAGCATCTGGAGCACTATCTGTTGTTGATATTTTCTTTAATACAGGTTCTGTTGTAATAACTATTTTTTCTCCAAGATATTTATACAATTCAGCTTTTTCTTTTAAGACAAACACATATTCAATATCAACACCCGCTTGATATGCTTCTTCTATACATTTCATACCTTCAAGTAGGAATTTATTTTCTTTGTCACGATATTTTTTTTGCTGTAATTTAACGGTCTGTTTTACCAAATCATTATTAACACTTGTAATTTCCTGCATTATTATAAAACCTCAAATTCTTTCAGCCATTGTTTTTCTTGCTCTGTTAACATGGAAAAATCAATCAATTTCTTTTCATAATTCATATGAACAAAAGACTTGATTTTACCATCTTTCATATAGCAAGAATTTTCAAGTCTTACTCCAAAATAATCTTCATTATAAAGACCAGGTTCGATTGTAAAACACATGTTATTTTTTATTTCAACTTTTGCCATTGCATTCTTGCTCAAATTAGGCGGATATTCATGGACACTTACACCAATACCATGTCCTAAGCCATGATTAAATACAAACCCTTTAATTTCATTTTCTGAATATATTTTTCGAGCAAGATTATCAATATCATACCCGACTTTTAAATCAGAATTATATGCATTCAAAAACATTTTTAAAACAGTTGTATAAACTCGTTTTTGCAATTCAGAAGGATTACCTTTTACAAAAACTCTTGTAATATCAGTTGCCAAACCTTGCTCATAATATGCTCCGCAATCAATTAATACAAGGCTGCCATCTTTTAAAATTTCATCTTTTGAGCATTTTGAATAATGAGCTAAAGCTGAATTTTTATCTTTTGCAACAATTGATTTAAAACTCAAACTCTTCGCCCCAAAACGCTTAAATTCTTTTTCCAACTGCTCTGCAATATCATATTCTGAAATATTATCATTATTTTCAATATAATCCCGAATAGCTTTAACTGCCATATCAGTTCGTTTAAAAGCCTCAATATAATGATTAATTTCATCATCAGTTTTTACTGACTTCATCAATTTTATTGGACTATCAGATAATACCTCAACTTTTTCGCCAATTAATTTATAATCATAAGCATTAATTGTCGATTTATCTACATAAATTTTACCGTTATAACTTTCGACAAAATCGTCAATATCATCTAACAAACGAGCTCGACCTGCTAAAATTACAGCTTTCCCTCTTATTTTAGAGGAATAATTTTTTGAAAAATCTCTTAAGTTAAATAAATAAGCAACTTCTTCTAAATTAGTAATTAAAACAGCACCATCAATATCAATATTTTTTATTTTTTCTTCTACAGAAACACCATCAACTTTTACAATATTTGAACTATCATAATCAATAGTTTTATCTAAAGGATCATTATTAAAATACTTTAACTTAACACCATTTTTTTCAAGATATTCAACACGAGTTTGAGAATTTTTCTTTGCAAAAATTCCTAAAGTTTCACCTTGAGGAATTTTTTTTATTAACTCTTCTAAAAAAGTTTGCCCTGTCTGCAATTTAACAACAGATACAATATCATGATTAACCTCTAAATCTGCCTGAATATGGTATCTACCGTCAACAAATAAATAAATATCTTCAAAAGTTACTAAAACATCTCCTGTAGAACCAGAAAAATCAGTCAAAAAATATCTTGAATTTTCTTCTAAAGGAGTATATTCTTCCAAATATTTATTCGTAGAATTTACGAGCAGGAAATTTACTCCCTGCTCTTTCATAAATTCTCTAATCTTTTCGACAGCACTAATCATCAATCATGCCTGTCAATTGGATTAAGTGCCAACCAAATTGAGTCTGAACAGGTTCAGAAATCTCTCCAATTTCTTTCATTGCAAAAGCAGCATCTTCAAAAGGTTTTACCATAACTCCTTTTTTAAAGAAACCTAAATCTCCACCATCACGACCAGATGGACAAAGAGATACTTCTTTTGCAGCATCAGCAAAAGATTTACCACCCTTAATTTCTTCCAACAATTTTTTAGCTTCGTCTTCTGATTTTACCAATATATGACTTGCTCGAACTTCTCTTAACATAACTATTTACTCCTATTTTTATTCTACTTTTAAAATAATAGCATTAAAAAAATTTTATACAATTACCCCATAATTAAAAAACTTGCCCGATTATATCGGACAAGTTAGTGCATATCAAACATAGAGTCTGTAAATCTTGGGAATAAGCTTGTTATATTTTCAACCAAACCTGCAAAGAGAAAAAATCTTATCGCAACCCCGAAAAAGTGCCTGGATATAACAAGCTTACATATATATGATAACGTTTTTTTTAAGACTTTTCACCACTCTTAAGAATTAGTTTTTATAATATTTTATAAAGATTATTGATTAACTCTAAAGGATTAGTTTTTCTTATTTTTTAAATTTAACTATTGCAAAAATTTTTTTTTATATTATATTAGAGATATGCGGAAGTAACTCAATGGCTAGAGTACCTGCCTTCCAAGCAGGCTGTTGCGAGTTCGAGTCTCGTCTTCCGCTTTTTTTGTACTTTTATCATCTCTTTTGATTATTTTTAAGTGAGGGAAATATGATTAATGAAATTTACGATTTTTCTGATAAGTTAGAAAAACTTCTTATTGCTCTACGCATAAAATTCGTGTTTGAAATCATTGTGATTTGTATTATCGGAATAATTTCTTTTAAATTAATCGATATTCTAGACTCACATATAAAACAAAAACTATCAGAAGGTAATAATTCCCCACTCACGAGATTTGTTCCCATTTTGAGTAATATATTAAAAGGAATTGTAATATTCTTTTTAGTTGCATCATTCTTACAAAGTCATGGCTATTCAATGTCATCACTAATAGCAGGTTTTGGAATTACAGGTTTAGCAGTAGGTTTTGCAGCTCAACACACTATTGCAAATGTATTTGGAACATTCGGAATTTTATCAGATCACTCATACCAATTAGGAGATTACATTTCTGTTAACGGGTATGAAGGGAATGTAGAGGATATAAATATGCGTTCTACAAAAATCAGAGCTCTTGATAATTCTCTAATCATATTGCCAAATGATGTAGTTGCCGGTACAGTCATCAAAAATGTAACTAATGGAGAAAAAAGAAGAATTTTTGAAACCTTTGGAGTTACATATGATACATCTGATGAAAAACTAAAAAAGGCAATTTCAATACTTGAAAATATCTTAAAAGATAACCCAAATATTCATGATGATTTTATTGTATACTTAGAAACATTATCTTCAAGTTCAATTGATATAAAAGTAAATGCGTACACTAAAACAAATGTATATAAAGAATTCCTAAAAATAAGAGAACAAGTTATACTGGAAGCTGTAAGACAATTCAGAGCCGAAGGAATTGACTTTGCATTTCCATCTACAACTGTTTACATGGCTAAAGATGAAAATTAAAATTATTGCACTCGGAAAAATTAAAGAAAAATTTTTAAAAGCTGGTATAGATGAATTTCTAAAACGGCTAACACCTTATGCTTCAATAGAAATTATTGAAATTCCTGCAATAGAAATTAAAGACGAGAATTTAACAAATAAAATATTGGAAGAAGAAGGTCAAAAAATTCTCTCACACATAAAGCCGCAATCCTATGTAATTACTATGGAAATAAAAGGTAAAATGTTCTCATCAGAAGAATTTGCACAAAAAATAGAAGAACTGACTAATGACGGAACTTCTGAAATCGTATTTGTAATAGGATCTTCCTGCGGGATTTCTCCAATAGTATCAGAACGCGCGAATTTAAAAATGAGTATGTCTAAAATGACATTTCTTCACCAATTTGCACGCCTAATACTAGTAGAACAAATCTATAGAGCTTTTAAAATTATTAAAGGAGAGACTTACCACAAATAAAAATAGTAAGTCTCTAAAGATAATTTAAAGATAATATAAAAATTTATTTTAGTCTAAAAGGATAATCTTTAGGAATTTTCCAGTTGTTATACATGATTAATGCTGCGCATTGCTGTGGCCAAGCGGTTTCTTTATTACAAGCACCTGAATATTTTGGGTCTGTTAATGATTCTGCATTTATAGTCCCCTTAAGATCTCCTACTATTAATGGCTGAAAAGGAGTATTCAAATATAATCGATGACCTGGAGGTTTACCTATACTAAATAAAAACCAAAAAGCTGAACGTCCGTAATCTTCTGGCAAACATGCTCGCATTTGCCATTGACCTTTCCAATTAGCAGCTCTTGGGTAATATGCAAACTGAATCCAATTCCCGAAATGAGTACTAGGTATAGCTATCAATAAAGAACCATCCGCCAAATAAATGAGTCTTGAATCATTCCCAACATTACAAGTAGCCTTTTCAATATTAATAACATTCAAATAGGGAATAAAATATTTTTCAAGTCCCGCAATTCCATTAGGCTCAAATGTCCAAGTCTGATAATCACCATAATCAAGTTCTGCTTTTTTTATTGCTTGATTAACAGTACTATAGATTTTTTTTAACGATGTTTCTACCTCTCGTTTTTTATAATTTTGAACAAGAGTTGGAATTGTTAATGCTGCGACAACTCCAATTATACCTAGAGTTATCAACACTTCTGCAAGTGTAAACGCAGGAGCAGAGCCTAGATTATGCCCCCCCCCCGATTTTCAAATCTTTTCATACTTCGCTCCTTTCTTAATAATTACTTTTTATTATTCTAACATTGTTTTCTTAATTTATCAAGGTATATTCATCTGTTTGGTCTAATATAAATTGGAATTAATGTGTTATAATTGCGACAAATGTAAAGGAGAGATATTATATGAAAGATTTTGAATTGAATCTTACAATGGAAGAATTAGAAAAACGTACCCATAAAGATTATTTAATGACAAAAAAGATGTTAAAAGCTGATGCTCCAGAATATTTAGAACTTGCCGAAGGTGATAAAGAAGCTCTTAAACATCTTGTAAAAGCAGCTTATATATTAGAAAAAATCAATATGCAAATTGATTGTCATCACAATCTTGAATTCAAAGCATTTTTGGAAGAAGAAATAAAAAAAGGCAACAAACAAGCTGAACTTACAAAAATTCTTTTTGATGCCCAAAAGGGGATGAATGCAATAGACACAATGTCGAATAAAATCAATCTTGCAAAAGGAATTGTAGAATATCCCGGCAAAGGTGTTTATCCTGAAGACTTGTCTAAAGAAGAATTTCATTCGATTTTAACAAAAATGATTAACGAAGGAAAAATTGAAGAAGTCAAAAATATATTAACTCAACGTTCTGTTGTCGAAAGATCCGGTGATGAATTGATCGGGATTGATTATATTGATAAATTCAAAGAAGATTTTTCAAAAATGGCAGATGAAATTGAAAAAGCTTCGGAAGTATCTACCAATGAAGATTTTAACGAATACTTAAAACTTCAAGCAAAAGCTCTAAGACAAGCTGACCCTATGCTTGATGCATATGCTGATAAAAAATGGGCGACATTACAAGATACACCTCTTGAATTCACTATCACAAGAGAAAACTATGAAGATGAAATGACAGGAACAATTGCTGAAAACAAAGAACTTTCAGAACTTCTTGAAAAAAATGGCATTAAAGCTACTCCAAAAGATTTTTTAGGCGGCAGAGTAGGTATTGTAAACAAAAAAGGCACAGAAGCCCTTATGGCAATAAAAAAATATCTTCCAACACTTGCTCAAAATATGCCATTTGCAGATGAATATGAACAAAATATTAATCCTAACAGTGATGCAAAACAGACAATGGTAGATGTTGATTTAGTAGCTGTAACTGGTGATGTAGGAGCATATAGAGGCGGAATAACCCTTGCTGAAAATTTACCAAACGATGACAAATTATCACTTACAATCGGTGGTGGCAGACGTAATGTTTACCACAGACAAATCCGTTTTATAAGTGATATGAAAAAACTACAAGAAAGACTTGATGCGATTTTAGATAAAGAACAACACAAATATTATTTAGATGAAGCAGATCATTGGTTTACAATCGGACATGAAAATGCACATTCTCTTGGACCTAAAAAAGCTTGTGAAACACTTGGAAAATACCGCAATATTATAGAAGAAAACAAAGCTGATATGGGATCTTTAGCATTTGTTGATTTATTAACAGAACTTGGAATGTATACAGAAGAACAAAGAAAACAAATCATTGTAACAACTATTGCTGACAACTTCTTAAAATCAAAACCAACATTAAGCCAAGCTCATAGAGTACGTACCGTAATGCAAAACAAATATTTCTCAGAACGTGGAGCTTATGACATTATAGACGGAAAAATCCATGTAAATATAGACAAAGTTGTTCCAATCGCAAAAGAAATGCTATCAGAAATTGTAAGAATTCAAATAGAAGGCGATTTTGATAAAGCTGAGAAATACGTTCTTGATAACTTTATCTGGACAGACAATATGGAATTGATAGCACAAAAACTTCAAAAAATAAGTAAAACATTAAATGGCAGAACAGAATCTGAACTTGCTGAAAAATTACTTAAAGAATAATAAAATAAGCAAAAAAATAAGGGGCAGATTATATCTGCCCTTATTTAATATAAACTATCCCAATAACCTTTAGTATTATCATCAGGATTTATGTCCTTTAAAGCATAATCATAACATCCTCTACCATTATACGTTGAACCATCCTGTTTTTTCGTACACAATTTATTCCACGTTCCTGTAGTGAATACAAAAATATCATAACCTTGCCTATTAGGAGCTCTTTTAGGACCATTTGTATCGAACGTCAATGAAACCCCATCATACTTACCATGATAAAAAAATGTTAAACTTGATATAACTGCACCATCTGATAAATAATATAATTTTGCATACGGAGTGTTATAAGGGGCTACACCATAAATATTTCCATATAATTGAGAACTTTTACCAGAATAATTTAAAACATATATTTTCAAACTATTTAAATTCCCAGATTTCATTTCTGTTAATTTATTAAATCTAGAAAGAAAATCCTCATTTATAATTTCAAAATCATCCATATTAGAGTTTACACAAGTCCCAGTCTGAGATTCTGGGAGAGAACCACATATATTATTTAATTCTTTAAAGTTATTATAACCAAATTCTGTAGCTGTTTGATTCATAGCATTCTGAATTATGCTACTACTACGCATAAATGCTGTTCGTAATTGTTTTATTCTATATTTATTAATTAAACTCGGCAATGTAAAAGCAGCAACAACACCTATTATCCCTAATGTTATCAATACCTCTGCTAATGTAAATCCCAAGCGTGCCGCTTGACCCGACACAAAATTTTTAAATAACTTCCTAATACCTTGTGAGATAAGCTCTAAATTGCCCCCCCCCCGACATTCTTAAATCTTTTCATTTCTCGCTCCTTTCTTTATTGAATATTATATACGATTTTCAAAAATTTCTCAATATTTAAAAATTTTAACAATTAAGCAATTTTTTAATATTAAAAACGTTTATTAATACAAGGGATATTTATAAAAGGGGATATTATGACAGAACCAATTAAGACAGTAGGAAACATTTCTGCATCAACTTATCAATCAATGGATGGCTCAAATTTTACAGTCACAGGTATTGAAGAAAAATACAAATTAGGCAAAGGTTATGCATCTGCATTTGTAGGAGCTGCTACAAATTTTAAAGATGATGGAATGTTTGTTGTTGATTTAAAAGGCGGATATAATTACGATAAAAATGGAATTTTTAACCAAAATTTACGAATTAGAAATAAAATGGGCAAAAATACAGAATCAACTCAAATAAGATATTCTCCATTAACTGTAGATTTTCCAGTTGGTAAAAATACAAACATTTATGTAAATCCGCATTATTCAGGACAATATGACTACAAAAAAGATAAATGGACAAATAGCATAGGAGCATTCGCTGGTGTTACTCAAAAAATAAATGATAACACGACAATATCACTCGAAGGTCAAAGATATAATTTACAAGATATAAAAGATAACAGTGGTAAAAATTGGAGTATTAACGCAATTGTTTCTTACAAATTTTAATCTTTAATTTCGTGCTGAAAAGCCCAAGCTGAATGATTGTGAATACTTTCAAATGCTTCACATTCGACTTCAAACTCTTTTATTATATTATGATTTCGAAGTTTTACTACAACATCACGCAGAACATCTTCAACAAACTTCGGATTATCCCAAGCCTTTTCTGTTACAAACTTTTCATCTTCTCTTTTTAAAAGAGGATACACCGGACAAGATGCACAAGATTCAATTAATTCAATCAAATCCTCAATCCAAACTTGTTCGCTTTCATCATAAGATACTCTAACTTTTATAAAAGCTCTTTGATTATGAGCTCCATTTTCTGAAATTTCTTTTGAGCAAGGACAAAGAGTTGTAACAGGTACTTCTACTCCTAAGATAAATTTATAATCGCCATCTTCTATCCTACCCTCAAATGAACAATGATAACTCATAGGAGCAACCATACCTTTTACAGGAGATTTTTTATCAAGAAAATAAGTAAAACGAAATTCTAATTCTCCACTTTGAGCATCTAAATTTTTAATAATCTTTTCCAAACACCCTTTTATATCAACACCTAGTAAATTTTTATGCTGCCATTCTGTCAAAACTTCTACAAATCTTGACATATGTGTTCCCTTATAATCACGAGGCAATGAAACATTAACACGTGCTTTTGCACATACAACTTGATTAGAACTATTTTTTCTTTGAATTATCAAAGGTAATTCCAGATGCTTAATCCCAACTTTTTGAATATCTACATTTCTATTATCTTTTAAATTTTGAATATCTTTCATAATTAAATTCTAACATAAATATAAAGATAAGCATAAAAAAAAGACCTTGATAATTGTATTCAAGGCCTATCCGTTTAAATAAGAAGAGAGAGCTTTATATTTATATAAAGTACTCTCTCTTTAAAAAATTGCTATTTTTATGTTGTTTTATTAAGAAATATTACAACTATTTTTGTTCTTGTGCAGTAGCTTTGTCTAATAGCCCTCTAATTCTAAGGTATCTATCTAATTCAACTCTAAATTTAGGTAAATTTTGGTATAATCCATTAGACATTAAAACCCTGTTATCATATTTAGGGTCTAAAATATAAACAGTAGGGAAGCCACTAATACCAACATCTTCTACTAAAGCATTATTTTCAGGTGCTTCTACATTTACCATTACAAAATTAAATTTATTTTTGTAATTACCACTTAATGTTTTAAATTTAGGCATAAATTTCATGCAATATCCACACCAATCAACATAAAATAAAGCCACCATTGGTTTATCAGACTCTAAAGCCTTTTGATAAGTAATACCGATTTTATAATCTGATGGATGTTTTGGGGCATTCATTGCTGCATAAGCAAAACCCAAAATAGATGATACTGCTACTGCAATAATAATTCCTAATGTTATTAAGATCTTTTTCTTCATAATATCCTCCATTATTAATTATACATCAAAACTTTTATCTGACAAATTTTTAAATATGAAATAAAACTTAACAAACAACTTGAATTTTTATATATAATAGTATATACTAAGTATATACTAAGTAGTCTTAAATATATATTTACCCCAAAGTGTTGTATCTTGTGTCACTAAAAATAAGAAGGAGTTTAAAAAGGTATGAAAAAAAATGCACTTGTAAAAATGAAACAAACAAGTCAATCTTCAAATCCTGCAAAAAACGAAATTTTAGACGGTTCAAATGATAGCACTCTTTCAAATTACATAAGAGAAATATCTGACTACCGTTCACTATCTGCATCCGAAGAAAAAGAATTAGCTAGAAATGCAAAGAATGGAGATACTGAAGCAAAAAATAAATTAATAAAAGCTAATTTAAAACTTGTAGTTACTATTGCCAAAAAAGCAATCCATATGTCTAATTTACCTATGATTGACTTGATTCAAGAAGGAAACCTTGGACTTATGGTCGCTGCAGAAAAATTCAACTATAAACTTGGATATAAATTTGCAACATACGCAAGCTGGTGGATTAAACAAGCAATGTTTAAAGCTATATCTGAACAATCTCACTGCATGAAAATACCTGTATATATTCAAGAAACCCTATCAAGATTTTCAAAACTCAAAAGAGAAATGGAGCGAGAAAATAACTGTCAAGTAAAAAATGAAGAAGTAGCAAAAAGAATGAATATTCCTGCAAATAAAATAGATGCATTTTTAAATGCTTATACTAAAACAATTTCTATCGAAAGCGGAATCGAAAATAATAATGGCAAAGAAATGAATATAGCAGATATTATTGAAGATAAAAAAGCATCTGCAACAGAAGATGTTGAATATGAACATTTAAAATCAGACATCTTAAACGTTATTTCAACACTAAAAGATAGAGAACAAGCTGTTGTTAAAATGCGCTACGGCATTGAAAACGACACAAAAATGACACTTGAAGAAATCGGAAACATCTATGGAGTAACAAAAGAATGTATCCGCCAAACTGAATTAAGAGCTTTAAAGAAAATGAGATTCTCCGTGTTAGGTCAAGAAGTTTTAGCAACTTATATTGACTAAGAAGGTGTATATTTATATCTAATTAAATTTATAAAAAGTTAAAAAGTGATATAAAATATTTATATCACTTTTTATTTATACAAACTTTCCCAATATCCTTTAGAAGAATCACTTGGGTTTTGATTTGCTTTTGCGTAATTATAACAACCGTAAAAAACGTGAGAAGGGCAACCGCTCTTATTGTTATCACAACAAGAAGCCCAATAATATCCGCTATCAAAATCAAAGATATCATAACCATATCTATTTGGACCTTTAAAAGGTCCATTTGTATCAATAGTTACTTTTACCCCATCTTTTGGACCATGGTGTTGAAAATTTATTTGTCCAACAGCTGATCCATCAAATAAGAGATAAAAATCAACCACTGACTGCCCATGATCATATGCTGAAGGGAAGGCATTGAACTGATAATTTCCAATTAAATTTCCAGAATAATCATACAATTTATTTTTACTAATAAGATTGCACGTAAATTGATTTGCACATGCACCTGCTCTTATAGTCGCAACATTTATTATTTTTAATTTTTCGGCGAACAATTCATTTATAGCTGCTCTATCTTCATTGGGAACATTTGCCAATTGTTCTAATGCACCTTTTTTATTAGCCATGTATTCTAATGAATATTCACTTAAAACCGCTACTAAGGTATCTTCTAAGACTGCAGAACTTTTTTTAAAAGCTGTCTCAAGTTGTTTTACTTTAAATTTATTAATTACACTTGGTAATGTTAATGCAGCAACAACACCTATTATCCCTAATGTTATCAATACCTCTGCTAATGTAAATCCCAAGCGTGCCGCTTGACCCGACACAAAAATTTTAAATAACTTCCTAAAACCTTGTGAGATAAGCCCTAAATTGCCCCCCCCCCGACATTACTAATCCTTTTCATAAATAGCTCCTTTCTTTTTTATAAATAATTATAACATTTTTTTAGAATCTTTTCAATATTTTCATATAAACAGATGTATACTTTTTAATTAATATCATTAAGATTAAAGTATGAGAAAAATTCTTACAATACTTTTTATTATAATATTTTCAACAAGTAATGCTGTATTTGCTGAAGGAGATTTGTGGGACAACTTCGGAGACACTAATGTATACGGTCAAACTCCAGTAAGTGATAAAGAATTTGAGCAAGCACTAGAAAGTAAAAAAGGGAAGAAAAAACGTGACAAAAATATCCCTAAGGGAGAAAGTTTTTCTCAAAGCAATGAAACAGAACAAATTAATAATTCAACAAAAGAATTACCAATCTTGCTAATTCCACTCACTTTAAAAAACTCTAATAATTCAATTATTCCAATAGGACATTACCAAATTGAAGGAGTTAAAGAAAATGGGAATGTCTATCTAAAACTATATCAAGCTCACAATGTTATTGCAAAAATTCCTGCGACAGAAACAAATGACGATTTTAATGAACCAACTATCAATTTTGTAAAACTTTTACCTCATGGCGATAACCACGTTCAAATTATTTATGGTGGAATTGATTTTAACGCATATACAGTAATTGACATTGCACAATAGAATTTGTTAAAATAATATTTACAAAAGGGGTAAATATTATGAAAAGAAGAGCAATAGTAATGGTTATTGATTCAATGGGCACAGGTGCAATGCCTGATTGCAGAGAATTCAATGACTCTCCAAAATGTAATACACTGAAAAACGTATGCGACTTTAACAACGGGCTTAATGTTCCAAATATGGAAAAAATGGGCTTAGGAAATATTCAAGATTATAAAGGAATAAAAAAAGTAGAAAATCCAACTGCACAATATGGAATAATGGAAGAAAAATCAAAAGGGAAAGACACAACAACAGGGCACTGGGAAATGGCTGGATTAATTTCAGAAAAACCTTTTGCAACTTTTCCTCAAGGTTTTCCAAAAGAATTAATAGATAAATTTATTAAAGAAACAAGCTGTGGCAGAGTATTAGCAAATATCCCGGCAAGCGGAACTGCAATAATTACAGAATTAAATGAAGAACATCATAAAACGAAATATCCAATTGTATACACAAGCGCTGACAGTGTATTTCAAATTGCAGTGGACACAGATTTAATTCCACTAGAAACTTTATATAAATGGTGTGAAATAGCAAGAAAAATACTTGATGAAGACAATTGGAACGTATCAAGAGTAATTGCAAGACCATACAAAGTAATTGATGGAAAACCTACAAGAATATCAAAAGACAGACGTGATTATTCAATGGTACCATCTCACACAATTTTAAATGAGATAAAAGATGCAGGAGCAAAAGTAATTGGAATAGGGAAAATCGAAGATATTTTTTCGAAATCAGGTATTACTCATGCAATACATACAGGTTCGAACAAAGAAGGCCTTGAATTAACTCTAAAAGCTGTCAAAAATGAACTTGAACTAGATAAAATAGCTTACAAAAATTTAAACATAACTAAAGATGCAGAATTCATATTCACAAATCTTGTAGATACAGATATGTTATATGGACACAGAAATGACGCTAAAGGTTATGGGAAAGCTATTGAAGAAATTGATACTTACATAGACGATATCATTGAAAACATGACAGAAAATGACTTACTTATTATAACTGCAGATCACGGTTGTGACCCTACTGTTGAAGGTACAGATCACACAAGAGAATATGTTCCAATATTAGTTTATAAACAAAATATTGAAAGTAAAAATCTAGGCTTAATAAAAGGTTTTGACTATATAGCCCAAACAGTAAAAAATTGGTTACAAATATAAAACTGTATAATTGAAATTTAAAAATTTTTATATTATAATCTATTTGTGAAGAAATTCACAATGTATATAACATAAGGAGAAAGTAGAAATGACAGTAAAAGTAAATGATTCTTGTATCGGATGCGGCGCTTGCGAATCAATTTGTGATGCAGTATTTTCAGTAGACGGTGTTGCTCAAGTTGATGAATCTGCAGTAGCTGATAACATGGATTGTGTTAAAGAAGCTGCAGATGCTTGCCCAGTATCAGCAATTGAAGTTGAATAATTAATATATTCACAAAACTATAAAAAATAAATGTTCTAATATTAATTAGAACATTTATTTTTTGTTTGTTATAAATTTTTATTTATATTGACAAACAAATACAAATTTTTGAGATTTCAAATCTGCACCAGATTGTTGATTATCAATAGGTACTACATTATTTTCAGAATCTAAACGCCCCTCAATAGAACATACATATTTATCTGCAACATTAGATTTTGACTGCATATTATTCATTAGTTCACTTTGTTTAATCTCAACACTATCAATTCTTGAGCTTAATCTTTGATCCAAAATTTTTACTTCTGAATAAGTTACATAACTATCATTAGATTTTGATGAATTATTATTAATTCCCTGCTCCTTTACAGAAACACTAGTAGGATCACTAGAAGCATTGTAATCTATATTTTTATCATACTCCGGAGATTCAATATTTTCTGGTTGATTTTTTATATCTGAATTATCAACCTTATTCTTAGCATTATTAATAATCATGGGAGTACTTATAATCATTCCAATTGCAATAATAATAACTAATATTATTGCATAACCTAAATTTGACATTCCTAATAATTTTTTCATAAAACCCTCTGTTTGGGAAATATTATAACATATAAAAATGGTAGATTCAATATATATAAATCTACCATTCTATTTATTAAACAATATAATTAAGCTCTTATAAAGAAGCTTCTTTAACAACAGCTTCTAATGCTTCTAAAGCATCAGCAGGAAGTTTGTCTAAACCTGCTTTTTCTGTTTCTCTAGATTTTACAAATTGAATTCTATCATTCATACGAGCGATAAACTGTTCTGCATATTCTTTATTAGAGAATGAAGCATCAAAACCTTCAACATCCATAATTTCAATATCAGAGAAGTTTTCCCATTTATGGAAGTTAGCACTTCCTTCTACAATAGCTTCGATAATACCTAATGTATGAGCAGGTTTAACTTTTGTACCCATAAATTCTCCGGTATTCAAGATATAACAATCAACACCATCTTCGATTAATTGTTTAAATCTTGTATAATCCATAGCCAAAGGATAAACTCTGAATGGGTTTGCATATGGTTCAACAACTAATGCATTAGGATCAACCCCTGCAGCTAATCTTTCAGCAGAAGAACGTTTAGTTGCTAAAGTTGCCCCCATAGCAGAACCTAATGAAGCTCCAGACAATTTCAATACAGGTGGGATTGTAGGATCTTTCATTAACCAGAAAATAGCGTTAATAGGCTCATTAATTCTATCTACTCTGTTTGGAGACCACAATTTTGACTTAACAGCACGACCGTTACCATTTCTAATATCTTCTGTAACTGATACAACTTTACCATCAGCCAATGCAATAGCTCCGGCATTTTGTTGAGTCAGGATATATTTATTATCTTCACAACCGATTGGGTAATCTGCAGTTTTATCAAAATATGCAGGTTCCAACGCAATAGAATATTTATCATGAACATTAATGATAAATGCATCATCGTGTAACACAGTAATATTATATTTATTATTGTGTTTAGCGTGAGTAATAGTTGATTTACCTGAGCCAGATAGACCAAATACAGCTACTTGGAAAGATTTACCGCCATCAAGATTATAACGTTTCATTCCACCGTGGCAAGATGCATAACCATTACGAGCTGCACAACCCCAAGCTAAAGTTAAAGTACCTTTTTTATGTTCACCAAAATATCTCATACCTAAAATAGCAGCACAGTTATGTTCTGGGTCAAAGAATGTTAAACCGTATGGAAAATCTGGATGTGACCAATCTGGATCAGAAAATACAAAAATATCACCTTCTGGTAATTCTCTTGATTCTGCATACATATTAGCATATGCTTCATTTATATATTGGAAGTTTAACATCCAACTATACATAATATTTTCGAAGCCTTCTGGAATCATTAAATGAGCCTTTATCATAAAATCTTCATTTAGACCAACAACAGCTTCAGTTTTATACATCAATCTATCACGAGTACCATAGATAGCTTCACGAATAATTGGTAATAAATATTTTAGATCACAATTAGGTTCTCCAACAATTTTTCTTGCAGCAGCACAACGACCAACAACAGTACCATCATTAAATAATAATTGATTTGCTCCCTGAGGAAGACCTATTTTTTCGGGTTTATAAACAGGCATACCTGTTAATTCAATTGTTCCTGGGCTGTTTTTCGCCAATTTGTAAGCTTCAGAAACTGTTTTTACTTCTTCAACATTGTTCCCAAAAAATGGTGCAGTAATAGTTGCACGCGCTGCAGACATAAGTTTTTTCAATTCTTCAGAATCTGTAAAGAATTCTTTTGTTGCCATATTTCTCTCCTTTTACTTGAACACTCTGAATAAGTGTTCAAAATACATTAACCACTGATTGAATATTATCACAAAAGAATAAAATACACAATCTTAAAAATTTCAAGTATATTATTTATTCGGGTAGTTACAAAAAATAAATATTGTGATAGAATATTATTGTTAATAAATTAAATAGGGGATTTTTTAATGAATAAAATTAAAACTTTAACAATAATTTTAGCATTAATTTTGGGAATAAATGTATATGCGGCAACATCTTCAAGCCAAATTGCTGTTAATACAACTACTCCAACTCAATCAACTCAAACAGTTCAAAACTATATTACAGTAAACCCATTAGATGTGGTTGCAAGACCTAACTTTTATCTGAATAAAAATATTAAAATCAAAGCAAAATTTGATAAATTTTCTACTTTAGGTCTTGACTACAAACCCGCAATGAGAAGTTCTGAGAATTATATTTCTTTTTTAATTCAACGACCAGATGTAACAGACCATAACATCCCATTATCAGAATTAAAAATATTTTTAAATAGAACAGAAGCAGAAAAACACATAGACCTAAATTCTGGAGATATAATTGAATTTACAGGTAAAGTATTTTCTAATGCTTTAGGAGATCCTTGGATGGATGTAGATAAATTTACAGTAATCAGCACTAAGCCAAAAACTGATAATAAATAACAAGTTGATTATTAACGGAGTTAAGAGATGAGCGATAAAAAAAACGAAGTATTTCTAACAATTCATGGACATTTTTACCAACCGCCAAGAGAAAATCCTTGGTTGGAAGCTATTGAATTACAAGATAGTGCACTACCTTTCCATGATTGGAATGAAAGAATTAATAAAGAATGCTATAACCCTAATTCTGTATCAAAAATTGTAGACAGCAGAAACAGAATATTAGATGTAGTAAATAATTATGAATATATGAGTTATAACTTCGGTCCGACGTTATTATCTTGGATGGAACAATTCGCTCCTTTAACTTATGAAAGAATAATTAAAGCTGATATCGAGAGCATCTCTGAACATAACGGACATGGCAATGCTATTGCTCAAGTATACAACCACATAATTATGCCACTAGCAAATGAACATGATAAAGAAACTCAAATAAAATGGGGTATTAGAGATTTTGAATATCGCTTTGGCAGAAAACCTGAAGGAATGTGGCTTGCTGAAACAGCAGTAGATGACGATACTCTAAGAATTTTAGAAGCAAACGGCATTAAATTTACAATTCTTTCTCCTTATCAAGCTGATAAATTCAAGAAAAAAGGAGATAAAGAATGGACAGATGTTAGCTGGGGGAATATTGACCCTGCAAGATCATATAAATACAACATCAAATCAGCACCAGGGAAATCCATTGACTTATTCTTTTATGACGGTGCAATATCAAGATCAGTTGCTTTTGATGAATTACTAAAAGATGGAAATAAATTTATAAAAAGGCTAAAAGAAGGAGTTTCCGATTGCAGAGATTTCCCTCAAATTGTAAATATTGCAACAGACGGTGAAAGCTATGGTCACCATACAAAATTTGGAGATATGGCTCTTGCATATGTTCTAAAAGTTAAAGCTAAAGATGAAGGCTTTAAGATTACCAATTATGCAGAATACTTAGAAAAATATAGAAGTGATTGTGAAGTAGAAATAAAACAAGCTTCAAGTTGGAGCTGTTTCCACGGTGTCGGCAGATGGAAAGAAGACTGCGGATGTTCTACTGGTGGTCATCCAGGCTGGAACCAAAAATGGAGAAAACCTCTAAGAGAAGCATTAGACTACTTAAGAGATGAATTAGTAATAATTTTTGAACAAGAAGGTCCTAAATATTTCGATAATGTTTGGGAAGTTAGAAATAATTATATAGATGTAATTCTTGACAGAAATGAAATGAATGTCAAAAAATTCCAACAAGATAACTTTAAACCTGATTTATCAGATGAGCAAAAAGTTCATGCTATGGAATTATTAGAAATTCAGCGTCAAGCAATGCTTATGTATACAAGCTGCGGTTGGTTCTTCTCTGAAATTTCCGGAATTGAAACCGTTCAAATTATGAAATATGCAGCTCGTGCTATGCAGCTTGCAACAAAATTTTCAAACAAAGATTTGGAAACACACTTCCTTGAAATTTTATCTGAAGCAAAAAGCAATATCCCAGAACATGGCACAGGTAAAGATATTTTTGAAAGATTTGTAAAACCATCAATTGTAACAACAAAACAAATCGCGAGTTTATGGGCTTTATCTTCACTATATCAGGATTTTGAAGATGAAGAAAGCGTATATTGCTACACTATAAAAAAAGAAGCATACAAAAAAGTTCAAAAAGGCTCATCAACTTTTGTTGTTGGTCATATTGAAATTCAATCAAAAATTACACTACAAAAATCAAATGTTATGTTCGCATTAATGCAATATTCAGGTGGAGATTTCCATTGTGCAATTAAAGAATATTCTGATGATTTTGAATTTAATAAAATAAAAACAAATCTTATAAAAACATTCTTAATGAATCCATTAACTGAAATTATAAGAGCAATGGATGAATGCTTTGGAAAAGAATACTTTACATTAAAAGATATATTCATTGAAGAAAGAAGAAAAATTCTACAAATTCTATTAAAAGGTAAATTAGAAAAATTCTCTCAAACATACCAAGTTATGTACGATGAAGGGAAAGGCTCTATATACCATTTACAAGGATTAGGATTAAAAATACCTGATGAATTTAAAATATCTGCTGCTTATGCATTAAGCCATAAATTTAACGATATAGTTGTTCATTCTGGAGGCTTTTTAGATGATGATTCTATCCAACAAGCTATGGATATAAATTATGAAGCTAAAAAAATTGATATACAGCTTGATAAAACACCTTCTAATAAAATATTCAGTAAAAAAATTCTACAAAACATTAACAGACTTGTTCACAGCTTTGAAATTCAACAAGCTGACGTTTTATTGGAAATATTTGACAGCATTAATAAATTGGAATTACAAATTGATATTTCTGAAGCTCAAAATATTTATTTCTCTAAAATTTATCACAAAATTGGAGATATTATTGAATCAGGGACAGCAACTAAAAGATCTTCAAATAAAAAATTTATTGAAATGCTTTTAGAAATTGGAGAAAACTTAAATATTAATACAGAATTTTACAGAAAAAAGCTTGATAAATTACTATTACAATAAAAAATTACCAGTTCTCAGAACCGTATTTTTTATACATATCAATATTTTTCTTAATCTTTTGTTCTACTGCTAATATTTTATTAACAGTTTCAGTATCTTTTGTTTTTTTACGCAAAAGTGCTAATTCAAGTAATTCTTCTTTATAACGTCTGACTTTTTGCTTAATTTCTTCACGCTGCCAGAAAAGCCATCCCTCAAAGCCACAACCAGGAGGGACTATAACCCAAGGTGAAGATGGGCAATGCTTACATAAAGTCAAACGAGATTCATATCGCGAGCATAAATTATCATCTTGCAGATATTTACAATAATAAAAAGTTGTCTCAACTTCATTATAAATTCCATCTTCTATTTTGTGCTGAATAATATTATCCACAATAGATGCATCAACTTTTCTTGCTTCTTCTATTGATTCGTAAGGAACAAATAAAGAAAGAAAATCTACAGCACCGCTATCACCATTTTCAGCCATTTTTTTTAATTCTTCATACGGGATTGGAGGAGACACAACACGACAACACTTTCCACACATATGACACAAGTGTTGCGGACGCTTTGCTAAAAAATTTTCTTCATAACTTCCCATAATTTGATTATAACTATCATGGAAAAATATAAAAAATTATGTAACATTTCTTAAAAATAGAGCAATAAAAAGATTAAACTATACTTTATTTATATAAGTAGTAAAAGGGTAGTTTTCATGCAAAGTTCAGTAGGACAAAAAAACATACAACAGCCACAAGTAATTACACAGTGCAATACTTGTCAGGTACAACCGCAACAAAATACTCAACCTGCACAAGTTGCACAAACACCTGTTCAATATCAGACACAACCAATGGCTCAACCTCAATGCCAAAATGTACAGGTTCCAAATTACTCCGGTGTAAATATTCAAATTTTTAATCCATCTGTTGCAACTCCAGGGTCTACTGCACCTGTATATAATGTAAATGCCCCAAATTACGGAACAAATCCAGTAAATGGATGCTACCCTCCGGAATATTATACAAATAATTGGGGAAATAAAGATCAAAAGAATTCTGATAGTAAAACAACCACTTCAACAACAAATACAACAGAGAATAAAACAACTGAAAAGAAAACTGAAAAACGAGAAATCGTTCAACTTACAGATGAATATATAAAAAATCTTGAAAACTATTTAAACAGTCAAGATAAAGAAGTAAGATTAATGGGTGCTAAAGAAGTAATTGCAAGATTAGAAGAAGATCACTCAAGAAAAGATGATAAAGCCCTTAATGCATTAGTAAACAAAATGCTTCAAGACCCATATACTCCGGTAAAAATTCTTGCACTTAGTGCATTGGATTCAAGAGTAGTAACTGGTGATGATTATACAGTAGGACTTCTTAAAGCAATGCAAAATTCATCATCAGGATATGGACAAGATTCAATGCAAGCAACAAATATCTTACTGAAGATGTCAGGTAAAAAGGTCGAAAAAGAATTCGAAGTAAAAGACACAAAAAAGACAGAAAATAAAACCGAAAAAAAATAGGTGAAAAATGAGTATCAGTACAGCACTTACATCAGTAAAAAGCAATTTTACAAAATATCTAGCTAAAGGCGTTGGCGTTGCAACTTTAGGCGTTGTAGCATATGATGCTCATGTAGTTGGCAAACTTCAATCAGACGTTTATTCAAAAACCGGCGATGCAAATGCTTGTATGGAAGCATTCAGCAATACTCAATACCTTTCAAGTCCAAGTATTACAACATCAAAACTTAAAAAAGGAGTATTCAACTGGGAAGTTGAAAGCAACTGGAGACATTTTATTAATTCTGGAATAGGCTACTTTAAAGGTTTTGGATCAATGGTTGTAAATAGCGTCGTTCCATTCACTTTAGGTCTAGGAGCTCTCTTTGGAAAAGGGAAATGGTCTAAAGGCTCTGCAATAGGACTTGGGATCTATGGAGTAGGAAAATTATTTAAAGATGTCCTAGGATTTGGGCACTACAACGATTTAAACAGAAAATTCTAAATTATTTTTCCATCTTTTCAATATAAGCAGAATAAAGATCTGGACGCTTAATTTTTGTTCTTTTTAAACTTTCCTGCATACGGAATTCATTAATTTCTTTATGATTACCATTTAATAAAACCTCAGGAACTTTCAAACCTCTGTATTCTCTAGGTTTTGTATATTGAGGATATTCCAAAAGCCCATTAGAGAAGCTATCTTCATCTGCAGATTCAATTTTACCTAAAGTTCCTTCAATTTTTCGACTGACAGCATCAATTAAACATAAAGCAGGAAGCTCGCCACCAGTAAGAACAAAATCACCAATAGAAATTTCCATAGGTTTAATAATATCTCTTATACGCTCATCAAACCCCTCATAATGCCCGCATAACATAACTATTTGATCATATTTAGCTAAATCATTAACTAATTTATCATCTAAAGGAGTTCCTTGCGGAGAAAGCATTACTGTAATAGAATTTTCTTGTTTTTTAACACTTTCGTAAGCATCTACATATGGCTGTGCCATTAAAACCATTCCAGCTCCGCCACCGTATGGCGTATCATCAACTTTTTTATGTTTATCAAGTGTAAAATCTCTAGGATTGATAGTATTTACTTGCAAAACATTATTTTCTACAGCACGCTTCAATATACTGTATCCACAATAATTATCAATCATTTCAGGGAATAATGTTAAAACATCAAAAATCATTCAATTAATCCCTCAATGTTATTAATAATAATTTTTTTATCTTTAATACTTACATCTGTTACAATAGCTTTCACAAAAGGAACAAGCACTATTTGCTTTGAATTTGTTTTAACAGATAATAAATCATTAGCGCCATTATTTGAAACGCCAACAACAAAACCTAATTTTTTACCAGCTTGCTCAAATACTTCCAAACTAACTAATTCATCTATTAAAAATTCATCTTCTTCCAAATTTTCACGAATAGTATTTTCTTCTACATAAAGAAAAGCACCTTTATATTCCATAAGCTCATTAATAGAATCTATGCCATCAAATTTTACAAGTGCAAAATTTTTATGAAGCCTTGTACTATTAATCTTTAAGGCTTTATAATCATGGTCAACTTTTACAAAAACTTCTTTTAACGAACAGAAAAAATCTGCCTGATTTTTTGTAAAACCAACCTTTGCTTCACCTTTAATTCCATGAAAATTTAAAATTTTACCAACAGAAACAAATTTAGTCATAACAATTATGCTTCCGGAGTTTCTTCAACTTTCTTAGGTTTTCTTCCTCTTTTAGGTTTAGCTGGTTCTTCTGCAGCAGGAGCTTCTGCTTTAGGCTCTTCTTTTTTTACATCTTCAGCCTTTGCAGCTTCTTCCTTTTGTTTTTTAAATTCTTCTGGTAAATCAGGTCTATCCTGATTCCATCTATCTAATCCCATTTGAGAACGAATTAAACCGATACCAACGTGAACTCTCCATTCATCCATTTTTAATTGAGCTGCTATTATTTTATGGCAACCAATTGGAGGTAATGGTAATAATGGTTCATATAAATTTTTAATTGCAAACAACTGATCCGGAGAAATTGCTAATTTCCTTTTTGGGAAAGGTAATTTAGGCAACATCATTTTTTGTCTTACTAAATTAATTCCGAAAAATACTTTTCTTGGTTCTAAACCAATTTTTTCTCCAATTACTTCATGACAATCAGGGTTTGGTAATGGTAACATAGCCTTATATAGCTTTTCAATTAATTCTAATTGTTCCTTACTTACAAGTAACTGTTTAGGAGCTTTTTTCTGAACAGGACGTTTATTAAAGTTATTTCTATTATTTTGAGGACGTCTGTTTTGGAAACCTCCTTGATTATTATAAGGTCTTTGAGGTCTGTTATAACCGCCACCTTGTCTATTATAATTATTATTAGATCTATTATAACCACCTTGAGAATTTCTGTTGTAATTATTAGGTCTATTATACCCGCCTTGTCTGCTATAACCACCTTGTTGGTTGTTATAAGATCTTTGAGGTCTGTTATATCTAGGTTCAGGGCTACCACCGGCACTATAAAAACGAGGAGGTTCATCTGTTCCACCTGCGCTATAACCGTTTAATGGTTCGCTACTGTATGAAGATGCAGGTGTTGAATTTGCTTCTGAATCATTTGTTGAAGATGGAGATACCATCATTTTTTTATCAGGATACAAACAATCCGGACAAATAACTCTTTTGGGGTTTTTTGTTTCAAACTCACGACCACATTTGATACACTTGTTTACATACATAATAAAAGCCTCTTAATTAAAAAATAATAACGTAATACGGGTTAAATTATTCTCCTCAGTCAAAAAAAATCGATTTCTAACTCTATGATAATATTTGTATTATAACATGAATTATTTTTTTTTGCAACATGTGCCGTTATTTTTCAACCCAAAACGTGACAGGCCCGTCATTTATAAGTTCGACATCCATCATTGCTCTGAATTTCCCTGTTTTTACAGGAATATTATTATCTTCTATACATTTAATAAAATATTCATATAAGTCAACAGCTAAATCAGGATTAGCAGCCTTATCAAATGATGGTCGAGTTCCTTTCTTACAATCTCCACAAAGGGTAAACTGAGACACAACAAGCATTTCACCATTCACATCTTTTAGCGATAAATTCATTTTTTCATTTTCATCCTCAAAAATTCTTAAATTAACAATTTTTTGAGCTAATTTTTCTGCATTCTCTTTTTCATCGCCTTTTTCCACTCCTAAAAAAACCAGAATGCCTGAATTTATTGCAGAAAAAAGTTCTCCCTCAATAGTCACAGATGCTCTTTTTACTCTTTGAATTAATGCTTTCATAAAAATAAAATATTACAAAAATAAAATATTGACAATTATAAAAAAATAATAAATAATATAGAAAAATATGGAGGTTGAAAAATGTTTATTCAAGAAGCTTTGAGAGTGCCCCCCCCCCGCGAAGCATAAGTGGTTCTAAGGCATTCACACTTGCAGAAGTATTAATTACTTTAGGAATAATTGGAGTTGTAGCAGCTTTAACCATTCCGACACTTATTCAAAACCATAAAAAACATGTAATAGAAGTAAAATTAAAAACATTCTATACAATTATGAACCAAGCAGTACAAAAAAGCGAACTAGACTATGGTGATAAGTCAACATGGAATGATACTGGAGGAATATTGAATTTTGGAGCAATTAAAGCTAATCCAAACCTAACAGATGAACAATTTTTTGAGAAGTATCTAGCGCCAAACTTAACCGTAATTGATCATAAAAAAATCCCACAACCAGGAATAGCAGATTTTCAACTTGACACATATACATTAAAAAACGGACTTCAATTTTCAATGTACGATTGTGGTGCAATATACTGGTTATTTACAGATACAAAAACACAAAAAATTTTAGGGAAAAATGCTTTTACCTTTGGATTTATTCCAAGAATAGAAGAAGGACATAAAAATTTATGGATATATCATGAGAATAAAGGAATTGAACCATTTGCCTATGGTTTTACAAATTCATATGAATACAATATGAATATGTGCAAAAAAAATAATAAATATTGTGGAAAATTAATTCAAATGAATAATTGGAAAATTCCTAAAGATTATCCTATAAGATTTTAATTTACTTTACCTCTCAATTGACCACAAGCAGCATCAATATCAGCTCCACGTTCTAATCTTACTGTAACCTTCTTACCAGACTGTTCCAACAAAGATTTAAAACGCATTATTGAATGACTTGAAGGTTTTTGATAATCATTTTTCTCTGTCGGATTATAAGGAATTAGGTTAATATTGCATTTCAAATCGTGAAGATATGCAACTAATTCTTTTGCACTTTGCAAAGTATCATTCAAATCCTTGATTAATAAGTATTCAATTGTAATTCTTCGACCTGTCTTTGCAATATAATCTTTCAATGCTTTTTTTAAGTCAGGCATCGGATATTTATTTTCAATCTGCATTAAGTGCTTGCGTATTTCATGATTTGGTGCGTGCAAGGAAATTGCCAAAGTTGATTGCATATCAATTGAAGCCAATCTATTAATCCCAGGAATAATACCTGAAGTTGAAACCGTTAAACGTCTTGCTCCTATTTGGAAATTTTCATTAAAAATTTCCATAGCTTTTAAAACATTATCGAGATTTAAAAGCGGTTCACCCTGTCCCATAAATACAACGTTTGTAACTTTTAGTCCTGTATCTCTTTGAATAGTCAATACCTGCTCAATAATCTCTTTATAAGAAAGATTTCTTATAAACCCTCTTTTCCCTGTTGCGCAAAAAGAACAATTTACCGCACAACCAACCTGAGAGCTTACGCAAGCTGTAAGATTTGCGCGATTATCAAAACGCATCAAAACAGTCTCTACACATTCTCCATCAGGATATTCTAGTAAATATTTCAATGTGCCATCAGAACTTTCCTGTTTCACTTTAATTTTTGTATCAGAAACTTTTGCAACTGTCTTTAATTCTTCACGAAATTTTACTGACAAATCAGTCATTTCATCAATATCTTTAACTGATTTTAGATAAATCCAATTATGAATTTGTCTAGCTCTAAATTTAGAAGCATGCAATTCATCTGTAATCTTTTCAATTTCTTGAAGTGTAAGTCCTGACAATATATTCATAATTAATCCTTTTTATATGGTATTTTTTGTTTATAATAATCAATAATTTCAACCATTGAATGAAGCATCATAGCAATAGGTTCAACTTCTTTTCTCCACTCATAAAAGCCACAGCTTTCTGGCAAAATACTTAATGGATTATCCGGAAAATCTCTGCATATTTGAGGTCTATTTTCATAATCTGAGCAAAGTTTACAATCATTTAATTTTGGACAGTGATAAAAATATACAGGCTCATCTACATTATCAGAAAGAAGTTTTAAATACTCAGGGTATATTTTTTGTGCCTCTTCTGTTGTTTTATAAGGGATAAAAATACTCAAAAATTGCTTTGCAAATTTATCACCATTTTCAGCTTTTGCCTTTAATTCTTCAGGAGAAAATTCAGAACAAGCTAAATTGCAACAAGTTGCACAGCCCTTGCAGTGAAAATTTTCTCTATATGCTATAATCTCACGCCATTTTCTATAAATCTCATGAGAAATATCATCTTCAAACATTTCTAAAACAGCTACCTGCCACTGTTCACCCTTAGAATTTTCATCAAACTTATCAAAAATATCACCTTCCAAATTTGATGGTCTAATTTCTTCTACACGTTTTTGAATAGCATCCATAGATTTTAGAAAAATCTCACGATACCTCTTTTTCATATTATTTACAGTTCCTGTTAAATCAGTCATATTAAAATAATAACACGAACTTTAAGTATTGTAAAAATTTTATTATATATGTAAAAAATTTTTCTTTTTCAATTTAAAATGTATAAGCTAAATAGAAGGATTTACATATGAGAATATCTGCAATAAGCATTCCTTTAAATTTTAATGGTCAGAATACTGATTATAAACAAGAAATAGAAGAGAAGTCTAATACAACTTTAAAACTTGCAATCGGAACAGCAATTGCAGGGGGTGGTATGCTTGGAGCATATTACCTTACTAAAGGGAAAAAAACTCAAAATCTAACGAATAAAATTGATAAAAATTCTTCTATTAAGCAGTTTCCTGATGCAATAAAGGAAAAACTGGAAACTATTTCCGGAATAATTGATCATACAACCAAAGAAACTATTGACAAGCTCCCTGCTAAAGTTATAAATACTATAAACGAAATAAAAATAAAATCTCAAAATTTTGGGCAAAGAATTATCTCAATACTAAATAACGGAAAAACTAAAATTGAATATTTAGGTAAAGAAAATAGTAAAATTTCAAAAAAACGTATATACATTACCCCAGACGGTGAAATTCAAGGTTTAATCACCAATTTTAACAATGGTAAAACAATTTTAGAAAAATTTAATCACACTGACAAAACAGAGATTCACAAAAAAATATTTTTAGATAAAAAAGGTAAAACTTACAAAACACAAATATCAACAACAGAACTCCAAACATCAGCAAAAATTCCAGTTGGATTCAGAAATATAATTGAAATTACAGAGCAAGGAAAATCACCACTTATAAGAACTACTGATTTTTATCCAGACATGAAACCCAAACGCACAAATTCGAATGGAACCGAAATAATATACGGTTATACATCATCAAAAACAAATGAAATCATAGGCCATGCTTTTTCTGAGCATAAGAATAAATTTACCTTAAAATTTATCAACAACCCAAAATTCAAAAAAGAATTTAATTCTGTTGAAGAAATTTATGCTTGGTCTAATGGAAACTTTAAACAAAGATAATTCTTACTAAGAAATATCCCATCTTCCGCAAGTTCCGCCCCATCGAGCAATAATATTACCTTTGATATCTTTAATTTTTTCAACATGTTGGATTTCTTGTTCACCTTCAACAATTGTAATTACCTCACAATTGTTAGAGCAACCAGTACAATCACAAGTAATAGAATGGAAATGCATTTCCCCTACTTGCCATCCTTTAAATTTAGTAGCAGCATCAGTATATTGATGATTTTCCATTGCTAATAATGCAGCACCAATTGCACCCATAGTTTGGTGATTTTCTGGTACAACAACTTTATGTCCTAAAGCTTCTTCAAAAGCTTTTACCATACCTGAATTTGTCGCAACACCACCTTGGAATGAGAATACAGGCAATAATTCTTTCCCTAATGCCAAGTTAGATAAATAATTTCTAACTAATGCTTGACAAAGACCATATAATAAGTCTTCCACAGGATAACCTAATTGTTGTTTATGGATTAAATCACTTTCAGCGAATACTCCACAACGTCCTGCAATACGAGCAGGGTTAGTTGATTTTAGCGCAGTCGCACCAAAGTCTTGAATAGGCACATTCAATCTGTTTGCTTGCTGATCAAGGAAACTTCCAGTACCAGCAGCACACACTGTATTCATAGCAAAATCAGTAACAATACCGTCACGTAGAATAATAATCTTACTATCCTGACCACCAATTTCTAAAATAGTCTGTACACCTGGGACATTTATACTTGCTGCAACGGCATGGGCTGTAATTTCATTTTTAATAATATCAGCACCAACAAGAGCTCCTGCTAAGTTACGACCTGAACCAGTTGTCCCAACACCCATTACATCATAATCAGTAATTCTTTTAGCATATAATTCATTCAAACCTTTTTGAACAGCCATAACAGGTTTACCTGCTGTTCTAAGCATGTAACTATCAACATACTTCCCTTTTTCATCTACTAAAGCTAATTTTGTTGTAACTGATCCTACATCTATACCTAAGTATACTGTTAAACTCATATCCTTCCCTCTATTTATATCTCAATAAATTTATAGTAACACAAAAAAAATAAAAAAGCCCATAATAAAATGAGCCTTTTTTTAATCTTTAGATTCACCAGCAGTATATTTAGTATAAATAGGATTTCCTCCTTGTAAAATATTTTTTAAACTATTCCAACCTGCTCCGGACCACCCACTAAAGGTGCCATCTGATCGGACCTTAACCTGAAAAGCATCCGCTCCATACTGATTTGGTTTAGACATACCGTTTGTATCAAAGGTTATAGTTGCACACATAAATTCTGTCCATTCATAAATTACAGGATTACCAGAACTATCAACTATCGTATTACCATCTGAATCATATTGATAACCTGACGTTTTATATTCACAAGCTGAATTTTGTGTTATTGAAATTAAAGAAGCGTCTTTTAAAACAATTATAGGATAATTTACCCAAGATGCTCTAGAAACACCATTTTCATCATATAAAGGAGATGCATAAATTAATGGGTAATGAAATTTACTACAATCCCCTGAAGATTGATTTTTGCATAAATATGCACCGTCAAAATATTTTGCAAAATTTTCTGCGACCTCTGCAGATGTCTTACTCGGGTCAAATAATCCGGTTATATCGCCAACAACCCCATTATCTGCTTGATATTTTTGAACAGCCTGACTAATTATGGAATAAGATTTTTTAGCTCTTGTAGCAAGCTCTTTATTTTTATAATTCGTAATTAACGCCGGTAAAGTCATTGCAGCAACAACACCAATTATTCCTAATGTTATTAAAACCTCTGCAAGCGTAAAACCTTTTTTATTATTTTCGTAATGTGCTATATCACTATAATAACACTTTTTATTTTCTTTTTCAACCCCCCGAAAGCTTTGTATAGAGAGCTTTAAATCGCCCCCCCCCCGACATTCTTAAATCTTTCCATAACTAGCTCCTTTCTCATTATTCACATCTTTATTATAACAAAAAGGCCCTGCTTTTCAAGCAGAGCCTTTTTTATATGAGATAATACTCATTTCCCTATTTATTTGATGGAATTCTCATTGCATAGAATGAACGAATTACGAAAATCAATGCAATAATTAAGAATATCCAACCTGCAATTGGAGCAAGATTTCTGAAAGATTCAGAAATTGCAATTTCCATTGCTAACAATCCGAATAATGTAGTAAATTTAATAATCGGATTCATTGCAACTGATGATGTATCTTTGAATGGGTCACCCACTGTATCACCAACTACAGTTGCTTCGTGAAGCGGAGTTCCTTTTTCTGCTAAGTCAACTTCAACAATTTTCTTAGCATTGTCCCAACATCCGCCGGCATTTGCCATAAATACAGCTTGGAATAAGCCAAATACAGCAATTGCAATTAAGTAGCTTACAAAGAACGCTACAGGTGCTGATGTCTTGCAGCTAGGAGCTGATAGACAAGCAAATGCTAATGCAAATGCAAATAATGCGATAAAGATATTAATCATACCTTTTTGAGCATATTGTGTACAAATTTTTACAACTTCTTTTGAATTTGCAACATTTGCACTTTTTGAATTTGCATCATCTAATTTAATATTATCTTTAATATATTCAGTTGCAGAATATGCACCAGTTGTAACAGCTTGCATAGATGCACCTGAGAACCAGTAAATTACAGCACCACCAGATAATAAACCTAGTAATGTGTATGGGTTCAACATATTTAAAATCATTTCAGGTTCGATACCTAAAGTTGATTTAATTACAAGAATTAATGAGAAAATCATTGTTGTAGCACCAACTACAGCTGTACCGATTAATACAGGTTTAGAAGTTGCTTTGAATGTATTTCCTGCACCATCATTTTCTTCTAAGTATTTTTTAGCATTTTCAAAGTCAGGTTTGAAACCGTATTCTTTTTCGATTTCTTCACCAACATTTGGAATATCTTCTATTAAAGATAATTCATATACTGATTGAGCATTATCAGTTACTGGACCGTAAGAGTCTACAGCAATTGTAACAGGTCCCATTCCTAAGAAACCAAATGCTACTAAACCGAATGCAAATACAGACGGATAAATCATTACAGCTTCAGGAATATAAGTTGATGCAACATAAGCTAGTCCCATCAATAATACAATTACCATACCAATCCAGAATGCTGAGAAGTTACCAGCAACAATACCTGAAAGGATTGTTAAAGAAGAACCGCCTTCTCTTGATGCTGTAACAACTTCTTCAGTATGTTTTGCTTTTGGGGAAGTAAATATTTTAGTAAATTCTGGAATTAATGCTGCACCTAAAGTACCGCAAGAAATAATTGTAGATAATACTAACCATAATTTACCACCCATATCAGCTAATAACCAGTGGCTTACGCCAAAAGTCATTACGATTGATAAAATAGAAGTTAACCAAACTAAGTTAGTTAATGGTTTTTCAAAATCAAATTTTTGAGTTTTAGCTGCATAAAATTTATCAGCAATACCGTTAATCCAGTATGCAACTACTGATGTAACGATCATTAAGAATCTCATTACGAAAATCCAAGTCAATAATTGAACTTGGTTATCAGCACCGGCAACAGCTAAAAGAATAAATGAAACAAGAGCAACACCTGTTACACCATATGTTTCAAAACCATCAGCTGTAGGACCTACAGAATCACCTGCGTTATCACCAGTACAGTCAGCGATTACACCAGGGTTTCTTGGATCATCTTCTTTAATACCGAATTGAATTTTCATCAAGTCTGATCCGATATCAGCAATTTTTGTAAAGATACCACCTGCTACACGAAGAGCAGAAGCACCTAGAGATTCACCGATAGCGAAACCAATGAAACAAGCACCTGCAATTTCACCAGGTACAAATAACAAAATTGTTAACATTAAAATAAGTTCAACTGATACTAAACATACACCAATTGACATACCTGCTTTTAAAGGAATATTTAAAATATTTAAAGGATTTCCTTTTAAAGACACAAATGCAGTTCTAGCATTTGCTAAAGTGTTCATTCTGATACCGAACCAAGCAACTGCATAAGAACCTAAAATACCAATTACTGACCATGCAAGAATGATTAATACATGGCTTAATGGCATATGTTGTAAATAACCGAAGTAAAATGCGATACATAGACCGATTAATACTTCTAATACAAGTAAGAATTTACCTTGTTGAATAAGGTAAGTCTTACAAGTTTCAAAAATTGTATTACCCACTTCAGCCATTGCTGAGTGAACGTCCAATTTTTTAATTCTAACAAATTCAATAAATCCGAATATCAAACCGATAACTGAAATAGCAATCCCGATTAATAAATAGTTAAAGAAATCAGGATTAGCTTGTCTGATATTAGGAACAACTAAATCTGCTTCACTTGCTAAAGCAGGTGAAACACCCATTAACAAAGCTGCAAACATTGCAAACAATGCCTTTGGTGAAGTTAAATTTTTAATCATGAGTTCTCCTTCAATAATTATAAGTTGTTTCACTACTACTACTAAACTAATTCGAATAATATTATAAACTAAATTAAAATATTAGACAATACTATAAATATAAATCATATACTTATACTATAAATTAATACAAATATACATCTTCCAACAATTTAATTTCAAATTCGCTGCCCGCAGGAATTGAAATTCGACCGCCTTTAGACCAGATTGCAAACAATGGAGAACCTACAAAATTTACCGTATAAACTACAATCCCAGTTATTGTTGGAATAGGTGAAATGATTACTCCTACTGGATTATCTGCAAGTTTAGAGGAAGTTCTTCTTGTTTTTTTATAGAAATTTTCACCTTTATCAATTTGATTTGCGACACCTTTCCAGTATTGGCGTTTGCCTTTTATATTATTAAAAAATATTTTTTTCAAATTAGCTTTTGTAATTTTTCCATGGACTGATCTTGTCTGCCCGTTTACAGTAATACTATCAACCATAAGTACAACAAGCCCGCCATTCCCTGTCACTTGAGGAAGATGAGAATCTTCTACAACTGCCGTAAATTTTGTACCATCCATTACAGTTATATACCTTTGTGTTACAGGTTTGATTGTCGTAAATGAAACTCTAGCACCTTCTTTTAAATAATCAGAAATTACAGAATTTGATTTAACTCGGAATTTTGTACCTTTTTTAATTCTTATTGCAGTTGATTTATCAAATTTATATTCATTTGGAAGTTTTTTTACACCTAATTGAGGTTTAGCAGCTGGAGTTGACGGTAATGACTTCGGAGCTGTCTGTGGAGCTTGTGTTGTTTGAGGAGTTTTAGGAACTGTATTTTGTTGTGTAGGAGCAGTTTTTGGTAATGCAGGTAAGGACTGTTCTAATTTTGACGGGTCATAAGTCCTTCTTATTTCATCGTCAACAGAAGTGTCCAGCTCCAATGCAAAAACAGGAGTTGCTAATAACATAAAAATTATAAATATTGTACTAATATTTTTTACGAACATTTTCTATACGCGTCCTTACAAAACTATACATCTCATCAATATTCACATCCGTTCCTGATACAGGGTATGAAAAAGTATTTTTTTCTTGTAATGAAGCCAAAAATTTCTGAAACGTATTATAATTTCTTCTTAGATATTTAACACAACGAGCTTTTACCTTAATTCTTAAAAGCACAGTTCCATGAATATTATATAAATAAGCCTTTAATATATCACTCCATTCAACAAATCCCTCAGGTAAGATAATACCTGTTTCACTTATTGTAAAAATTAAAGGATTTTTTATATATTTAAACAAAGCTAAATAACCTAAGATTGTAAAAAAGCAAATACTAACGCAACCCAAAACATAATAAGTAATAGGATTATAAAAACAGTGAATTCTATGATTAAGACTACAATCCATTGCTAAATTATCTGCATTAAAAATAAAATACAAAGCAGCTATAGTAAAAACAATTATAGTCAAAGACATAAAAATTAAATACTTCTTTGTGTATCCTATCTTGAATTCTTTTATTTCACTGCTTTTATCCATATTAACCCTATTTTAGCATTTCGTTAATAGCTTTTGCGGCTTTTTTACCTGCTCCCATAGCGTTAATAGCGTTAGATTCTCCAACCGGAGCAACATCACCGCCTGCATATACAGTCGGAATATTTGTAGCACGAGTTTCACCATCAACTGCGATATAACCTTTTTTATCAGTTATAATTTCTATACCGTCTGCTTCTGCTGAACGTTGAATAATTGGGTTTGGACCTGTACCTAATGCAACAATTACTGTATCAAGATCCATAATTTCAGTTTTTCCTGTTGAAACAGGACGTCTTCTGCCTGATTCATCAGGTTCGCCTAATTCCATAACTTCTAATTCAACAGCTTTTACATAACCGTTTTCTCCGATAATTTCTTTAGGAGCATATAAAAATTTGAATACAACACCTTCTTCTTTTGCGTGTCTTATTTCTTCCAAACGAGCAGGAAGTTCTTTTTCTGTTCTTCTGTAAATAATATAAACTTCTTCAAATCCTACACGAACAGCCGTTCTCGCTGCATCCATTGCAACGTTGCCACCACCGAAGATTGCTGCCTTTTTACCAACTTTCAATGGTGTAGGGCTATCAGGCTGTCCTGCGTGCATTAAGTTTACTCTTGTTAAAAATTCATTTGCAGAAAATACTCCGTTTAAATTTTCTCCTGGAACGTGAAGCATTTTAGGTAATCCGGCACCTGAGCAAATAAATATTGCATCAAAACCGTCTTCTTTTAATTGTTTTAATGTAATTGATTTTCCAACAATTACATTTTTATGGAATTTTACACCCATTGCTTTCAAGTTTTCAATTTCTCTATCAAGCACAACACGAGGTAATCTGAAAGGAGGAATACCATATCTTAAAACCCCGCCTAATTCGTGCAAAGCTTCAAATACTTCTACTTCGTGACCTTCTTTTCGTAAATCACAAGCAGCAGTCATGCCTGCGCAACCAGAACCCACTACCGCAACTTTTTTACCTGAAGGTTTAATTTCCGGCATTTCAGCTTTAGTATTATCTCCGACATATCTTTCTAAAGCGCCTATTGCAACAGGTTCTCCTTTAATACCTAAAATACAATTCCCTTCGCATTGTCTTTCTTGAGGGCATACACGACCGCATACAGAAGGCAACATACTAGTCTGACGAATAATTTCTCCTGCTTTATTTAAGTCCCCATCTTTAATTGCTTGAATAAATTCAGGGATTTGAATATTTACAGGACATCCTTGAACGCATTTTGGATTTTTACAATGCAAACATCTTGATGCTTCCAATTTCACTTGTTCTTCTGTTAAATTGCTTTCTACCGGATCAAAATTATGACGTCTTTCATTTTTATCTTGTTCTTTAACTCTTTGTCTTTCTATAGCCATGTCTTATTCCCTCTCTATCTATTAATTATAATTTTACTTTCAAAAAATCTTTTGTGCAAGAATATCAAAAAAAGTTAATAAATGATTGTAATTAAGCCATTCTTATCTTTAAATATAGTTATGAACATTATAGAAAAAAGCCGAAAATCTCTCGAATTTGATAAAATAGCAGAAAAACTCTCAAATTACGCAAAAACAAAGCAAAGTAAAGAAATATGTCTAAAGACTTTGCCATTTGACGATATCGTAAAAATTAAAAACGAACTAAAATGCACTGCAGAAGCAAAATACATACTTGATATGCCTAACGATATTCCAATTGAATTTGTCGCTGATATTCAACAAATTCAAAAAAATATGGGAGCGACATATCTTTCAGAAGAAGAATTAATTGACGTTGCAAAAACTCTTAAAACTTCAAGATTAGTGAAAAAATTCTTATCAGAAAATCTCCCAATGCTTTCTATAATAAGGAATGCGGCACAAAATCTTATTACAGACAAACAACTGGAAGATAAAATTTTTGCGACATTTGATGAAAATTTAAATATAAGACAAGATGCAACCCCAGAATTAAAAGGATTATTTACTGCATTAAGAGATAATGAAAAAAATCTTAAAAACACAGTGAATTCCCTTTTAAATTCAGCAGAATTTTCAAAACACTTGCAAGAAAATATCTATACAACACGTGATGACAGAATTGTATTTCAGGTAATGGCATCGTCAAAAAGCAAAGTTCCGGGAATTGTCCACGACGTCTCTGCGACAAACAAAACTTTTTATATAGAACCTGAACAAATAGTTCCGCTAAATAACAAAATTAGAGAAATAAAATCAAATATTCACTCTGAAATGGTAAAAATTCTTGCAGGTCTCACCTCTCTTGTAAAAGATGAAATAAAAGCACTTCAACTATCAGAACAAATTCTTGCAACAATCGATTATCATTTTGCAAAAGCTCGTTATGCAATAAAAATTCAAGCAGTAGAACCTGAAATTGTTACACATAAAATTCTTGAATTTGAAAATATGAAACACCCGCTGCTTATCGGGAATGTTGAAAATGTAATAACTAACAATTTTGAAATCGGGAAAGATTATAAATCCGTAATCATTACAGGTTCTAATACAGGTGGTAAAACTGTCACAATTAAAACCATCGGTTTATATATTCTTATGGCAAAAGCAGGAATGTTCCTGCCTTGTACAGCTGCAAAAATTTATCCTTTTGAAAACGTTTTTGCAGACATAGGAGATGATCAAAGCATTTTACAAAACCTATCTACATTCTCATCTCATATGACAAATATTATAGAAATATTAAACCAAAGTAATGAAAAATCATTTGTAATCCTAGATGAAATCTGTGCAGGAACAGACCCTGTCGAAGGTGCAGTATTAGCTCAAGTAATATTAGAAAAACTTGCACAAAAACAAGTTCTCTCCACAGTTACAACCCACTATGGAGAGCTAAAAGCTCTTGAATATACAAACCCTTACTTTAAAAATGCATCAGTTGAATTCAATACAACAACTCTAAAACCGACATATAAATTACTTATAGGTATCCCAGGACTAAGTAACGCAATTTCTATAGCGCAAAATTTAGGACTGGAACAAGATATTGTGAACAAAGCTAAAAACATAGTAGTTTCAACTAAAGACCCATCAATTTTGGTCGTAGAAAAATTGCAGGAAACTCAAGCAAAACTTGCACAAAACCTTGAAGAAGCAGAAAATTTGAAAGAAACTTCCGAAAATCTAAAATCAGAATACGAAAATTCTTTAGCAGAAATAAAAAAAGATAAAAAGAAAACCGTAAAAATTATCAAAGACAAATTCGATCGAGAATTATTGGAAGTAAAAGCAGAAATAAAAGATATTCTTGATGAATTACGCAGAGAAAAATCAGAAAAAATTGCACGTCGTTCATACGCAAGACTTGCACAAACAGAACAAAAATTCAGAGGCAAATTGTCTGAATTTGATGAAAAACAACAATATGCAGAAATTGATTGGTCAAAAATTCAAAACGGTGACAAACTAATTTTAAAAGAATTAAATCAACCGGTCACAGTACTTTCTCTACCTGATAAAAATGATTACATAACAGTTCAAATGGGCAATTTCAAAACGAAAATAAAAACAAACAAACTTGCTCCATATGATTCCGCATATGAAAAGAAAGAAAATGTCTATAGACCTAGCTCTTTTGAAAAATTTGAACTTAGAAAAACAAGTATTTCAAACACCCTTGATTTAAGAGGTTATAAAGTAGAAGATGCACTTGACAGTCTTGAATTTTATCTTGATAAAGCAAGCCTTGCAAACCTCGCCTGTGTCACAATTATTCACGGACATGGTACAGGTGCATTAAAATCAGCTGTCAGAGATTTCTTATCAACATCTCCATATGTTGCAAAATTCCGCCCCGGAGAAGATACAGAAGGCGGAGATGGCGTGAGCATTGTAGACATTAATTAAAAATTCCAAAATTAATTTTATCCTTGCAAAAGTCAAAAAAAATGATAGAATAATTTTTGAAAGAGAGAGGATAAAATTATGATAATGATTGAAGATATTAGAAAAGAACACGAACTCGTTGATTTGTTCTGTAATCTAGCAGAAGTTCCATCTCCATCAATGCACGAAGAAAAAGTCGCTGAATGGATTAAAAACTACTGTGATAAAAATGAAATTGACTGCAAATTAGACGATTTTAAAAATGTTGTAATCAATATTCCAGCAACAGATAATACAAAAGAACCTCTAATGCTATCTGCTCATATGGACGTAATCGGTGATGACAGTCCTGTAAAAACTTATGTTGATGAAAACGGTTTTATTCACGCAATAGACAGAACTTTAGGCGGAGATGACAAAGCAGGTGTTGCAAATGCTCTTTTATTTGCAAAAGAACTTGCAAAATCTGATATGAAACATGGTGGACTTGAAGTTATGTTCACAAGAGATGAAGAAAACGGTCTATCAGGTATTAGAAATGCAAATTTAAAAAACTTCAAATCAAAATACGTACTTGTACTTGATAGCGATACACTCGGTCAATGCGAAGTATCAGGTGCTAGTTATACTTTAGCTAAAATTAAAGTTCACAGCTTCAAAGGCGGACATTCTGGAATCGATATTGGAGATAAGACACGTGCAAATGCTGCAAAATTAATTGCAGACTTAATTTCTTCACTTCCTCAAGGTGTATTCTATGAAGAAGAAGGAACTGTTGTTACATCTTGCAACTTAGGCGGAATTTCTGCAGGAAATATCAATGTTACAAACATCATAAATACTAATGCAGAAGTAAGTTATTCTATCAGAAGCTCAAGCCGCAAAAAAGAAGAAGAATTAAAAAATAAAATGACTTTGACAGTAGATGAATTTAATATTAAAAACAAAGAAATCGCAAAAGCATCAATTGAATTTGAAGAGCACCTACCACCTTTTGAAAAAGTAGATGATGATTATATTCCAATACTTTTTGAAACAGCCGCAAAAAAAGTTGGAGTAACACCAGATATTACATCATTCCACGCAGGTGCAGAAACTCATATTTATGCGAATGAAGAAAATGCAAATAATGACAAGTTTGTTCCATATTTAATAGGACTTGCAACCGTATGTAATATGCATTCTAAAAATGAATATTTGGATTACAAAACTCTATTAAAAGGACATGAACTATTACAAGAATTATTCAAAGCTTTTAACTCTTAAAAAAAAGCTCCCATTATAATGGGAGCTTTTTTACTATGAAAATGCTTTAAATGATCTTTCAACGTTTTTATCAATTACACTTTTAATTGAATCATATTCTGTTTGTAATGCAGAATGTTCTGAATCTAATTTTTTCAAATCTTGATCATATTTTTTATCTTGATTTTCAATTTCAGTCATTGCATTTTTATATTTTACTTCTGCAACAGCAATAGCAGTTTCATTTTCTTGTGACTTAATATCACTTGCATTAGTATAAATAATTGAAGTCCAATCGTATGTTCCAATTTCCGGATATTTTTCAGAACCTTTTTCAGAATAAGAAGCTTGTTCCATTGTTAAAATACCGTTTTCTAATGCAAATTGAAGCCATTCTGCATTATTTATTAAATTTTCATCCAATTCTTTATAATTATTAGCATTTTTTGTTCCGTCATCGTTAGTAGCTCCGCCACCCATTCTATAATAAAGATTTACATACCATTGGTATCTCGCATCTGTTTCATCAGGGATTGTTTTATCTGGAATTGTATCTAAACTTGCGACATAATTAGCCTTTAAATCTCCAACGTTTTTAAGCCATCTGCTAATTTGATCTTGCCACTCTTTTATAGCATCATAATAATCTGGTGTTACTTGGTTCAATGTCACCATAATATCAGTTTGGAAATTTTGTAAATAAACCTTTAATTCACTATATGTATAATTGGTGCCATCATCTTTCTGTAACTCGGGATCTCGGTAATTTTGAATAACATAAAATAAGTCAATAACTTTTTCTTTAAAAGTTTTTTGTACCATATCTCCATTTGAATCTATTTTATAATTACTCAATAATTTATCAATCACAGATGAAGAGCTAGTAATAGTTGGACCAGTAGCAGGAGCTAAAACATCAGCTTGACCATCGCCGTCTTCATCCTTACATAAATATTCAGAAACTTCTGCCATAGCAGGGCTCTGTCCATTACTATTTATAAAAGACCCATTAATATGACCTTTTGGAGTAATTGTCCAACTTGGATTTACAGTTGTACTATAAGTATCTCCCCAAGAAGGATCCACACGACCAAAAGATCCTAAATCAGAAACTTTTAAATCCAAAAGATGAGCAAGTACATGTAAATAACAGCTTTCAGAACCATCAGAACTTGAAACTCCTGTTCCCATTGCCGCTTGATAACATTTTTTTGATGCTAAATCAAATTTTTGAGCTAATATAGTTCCATCATCAGAACGGTAATCATCTTCATTTGGGAATTGAACAGAAGGAGGATTTAATAATTCATTTACATACGCTCCAAAAGTTCCACCCATATTGGAATAATCATTAAATAAGCTATTTCCTGTTACTTGAGTTTTCCAATTATTTACAACATTTGTAACTTGCTGAGCATCAGCTTCTGTCACATCTGTTGGATCTTTTGACAAAATAGTTTGCAAGTTAGCAATATCAGTATCTGTCATTGCTGAAAAATAATCATTCCATTGTAAAGGATTTTCTTCATCATATAATTTTTCATATAAATATGAACCATCATCCACAGTTGATTTTCCATAAATTCCCATTAAAGCTTCAGGATATTTTGGGTTATCAACTTCTGGAATACCATAACTGTATAAAAATTCAGCTAAACTATTAGATGCTTCATATTTTTTGATATCAGAACCATTTAACATTATCTGACCAGAAGAATTTACTAAAGAATATTGATTTTTTAAATCACTGTATGTCAATAATGTATTTGCAGTTAATGATTGATAAGATAAATCTCCATTATCATTATAAGTTCCAAACATTAACTGAGTAGAATTTAATGCATCCATATATACTTGGCTAGCTTCTGATGATTTATCAGCCAAACGCAATTTTGAATTTGTTATGGTTTGAGAGCGAAGTTCATTATCGGTCAATCTTGCCGTAATGCTCAATAATCTCGCTTGTCCTGCTGCCATTCCCATATCGATACATTATTCCTTTCTGAATAGTTATACGGCAGATTTTATATGTTTCTTTAACAGATATGGATGAATTATTAAGAAATATTTACAAAAAAAAGAACCGATTTTACTCGATTCTTTTTTTTGATAAAAATTTTCCCCAATTACTACACTATATAGCAACAGTAAGAGTTTCTAACTTTAACTCAATTGGTTTTTCCTGTAAAACTTCAACTTGTAAATTTTTAACATCAACAGTATTTGCTACAGGCTTATGTACTGATGCTTTAGACGTTACAGGTTTTGTATAAACTGCTTTTGGTTTTTGTGCAGTATAAATACCTTGTTTTGCTTTTACGACAGCTGGATCTGGATTTGCTTTTTGCTTGTTTACATCTGTCATAATTTTACTTACAAAACGTCTTGTTTCACTATAAGGAGGAACTGCATTATATTTTTTTACATTCCCCGGACCTGCATTATATGCAGCTAAAGCTAATTCTACAGAACCAAACATATTATACATTTTCTTATAATATGTAATTCCAGCTTTAATATTGTCATTTAAAGAATATGGATTATATCCCATTCTTCTTGCAGTAGAAGGCATTAATTGAAATACCCCAACCGCACCGTGCGAACTTCTCGCTTCGTGGCGAAATCCTGACTCTGCACGAGCAATACTTAATGCAATTGCAGGATCTACACCCATTTCAATAGCATGTTTTACTATTGTGGCTTTTACTGAATTAACGTCTGCTGCTTGACATTGAACATGGCTAAGTAACATACACGTTAGTGTAAAAGTTAACAGTAACAATTTTTTCAAAATGTAATCCTCTATGTTGTAAATTGAAATCCTTAAAAATTCCCTAACGATTCGTTTCTTCAACAAAATCAAAAACTTTTAAGAATGATTATATAAACAATATATTACAAAAAAATAAAATTTCAAGTCCCAAACCAAATCTGGCAGAAACCAAAACGCTTAAACTACTTACTATTACAGGTTTTTAAGTGTTTTAATAACAATTGTTAAGTTAGTATTTTTTTAGAATTTTTAGAGTATTTTTTTATTTTTTATGATAGAATTTGAATAGTATAAATAATAAATGAGAGGAAAAATTTATGGAAAAGAAAAAATTAGCAGACATAGGTGTTTTTGGTGGTTCAGGATTTTACAAATTCTTAGACAACATTGAAGAAGTAAGAGTTGAAACCCCATATGGAATGCCTAGTGACAGTTTATTTATAGGAACTGTTGGAGAACATAAAGTTGCTTTTATGCCTAGACACGGTAGAAACCATACAATTTTACCTCATTTAATAAATTATAGAGCTAATGTTTGGGCTATGAAATCAGTTGGTTGTGAAAGAGTAATATCTCCTTGTGCAGCAGGAAGTTTACAAAAACACGTAAAACCCGGTGATTTTGTAATTTGTGACCAATTTGTAGATTGGACAGATGGAAGAAAAACAACTTTCTTTGAAGGACCAATTGTCACTCACCCATCAGCAGCTGAAACATATTGTCCTGAATTAAGACAACTAGCAATTAAAACAGGGAAAGAATTGGGAATTACAATTCACGAACAAGGTACAGTAGTAGTTATTAACGGACCAAGATTTTCTACAAAAGCTGAATCAAAATTCTTTACTAACCAAGGATGGGAAGTAATTAATATGACAGCATTTCCAGAAGCATATCTTGTTAAAGAAATGGATATGTGTCCGTTGAATATTTCTTTAATTACTGATTACGATGCAGGCTTAGTAGGTGATGTACCTCCTGTATCCCATCATGAGGTAATTGAAGTATTTAATTCTAATGTTGCAAATCTTAAAAATTTACTCTTTAAGATGATTGAAAATATTCCAACATCAAGAGAAAATTGTACTTGTGCAAACACTAAACAAAGTTCTCAATTATAAAGTTAGGTGAATTATGATTAATAATTTAATTTTTGTAGTAAACAGCTTTTTCCAAATTTATTTTTGGTTAATTCTTGTCAGATGCCTTTTAAGCTTTATCCCTAGTATTAATTGGTATAAGCAACCATTTGAAGCAATAAAAGATGTGACAGATTTATACTTAAATCTTTTCAGAAAAATTATACCACCTGTAGGCGGAATTGATTTTTCCCCAATAGTAGCTGTTATTGCATTACAAATTTTAAACTATATTATTATTTATCTGCTTTTGATTTTTAAATAATTCTATAGCTTTTTGAATTTTATCACGATGCGGAGTTTTTGGATTTTTTACACATTCTTGTAATCTTTGCATAAAAGGTATAAGTTCTTTGGGTGATCTATTCATTAATTTCTTGAAATACTTAAAAGTAACTTTATCAGGAATGAAATTAAAAGTCTTAACAAAACCTCCTGCATCGTAAAATTTTCCAGACATAGGAGTATTCATAATATCAGAATATTTTAACCTAAATAAATTACTTAAATCCAATGGAAATATATTTTTTACACTTTTAGAATCTATAAATTCAGTTAACGCATAACCGTTTTTTAAATCAGAAATATAATGTTTTGTAAATTGAGTTTTATCAAGATCGTGCCCTGCAAAAAATTTCATGAATGTCCAAAAATTTGCTTCTGCACAACTCCCATGCATATGAGAAAGACAAGGAATTCCTCCAAAAGTTTTGTGATACACTTTCAAAGCCTTATCTGACATTATTTTATTCCCAGAATTATCAAACATTGAAAATTTAAAAACATTTCCCCAAGCCCCTTTACCAGTATACTTTAAATCAACAGAAATATTTTTAGGTAATACTTTACATAACTGTTTATTTGCAAAAGAAGTTATTTGTTTTTCAAAATTTTCAAAATCTTCAGGAGATAAATCAGAAAACTTATTAATAATTATATTTTGTTTTTTAGAATATACATAGTATCCTCTTAAATAATTTGCAATATTAGATAATTTCTTTTGAAAAATTTTTATACTAGCTGCTTTATCTTCTTTAAATAATTTAATAACTTCAATAGGAATATTACCAATGATTTGATTTTTAGTATATGGCACAAATTTTTTATAGGTTAAATAATTTATATCCCTGCGAAAAATCCTTTTCAATCGCGATGGATAACACTTTTCATAATTTACATTAGGAACTTTATTTAACATACAAAACATAAAACAAAGAAAATAAAAATTTTTGACGAATTTTATCAATACTTGTAAAAAATGTTTACTTAATATATAATTCGAATGTTATGAAAATAATAATTTACGGTGCTACAGAAATTGGCTGTCTTTTAGCCACTGAATTTTTTGAAGACCACGATATTACAATAATTGATAAAGAAGAAAATAGAACTGATGAATTTAACAAGTTGGATATCAGCTTTATTCAGGGAAATGCTTCTAACATTGATGTTTTAAAAAATGCAGATATAAAAAATGCAGATATATTTATAGCTTGCACAGCTGTTGACGAAGCAAATATTGTAGCTTGCCTTTCTGCAAAAAAATTTGGCGGAGTAAGAACAATTTGTTTTGTTAGCAGAGAAGAATACAAAAAAACTCTAAATTTTGAAAAAAACAGTGAAAATTTCTGTGATTTCTTCATTGATTACATAATTTGGCCGGAAGAATTATTAACCCAAGAAATTTTCAGAATAGTAACCGTCGCACATGCATTAGATGTAGAAAATTTTGCAGATGGAAGAGCTAGACTTTTAGAATACAAAGTACAACCATATTTACCTATTATAGGTAAAAAAGTAAAAGATTGTGGTTTTACACAAAATACACTAATGGTTGGTTTGACAAGAAACGGTGAATTATTTATCCCAAATGGGGATACAGAAATTCAAGAAGATGATAAATTAATTTTTATGGGGACATCTCATTCCCTTGATATTTTAGCAGGTACATTTTTCCACGAAAAAGAAATTGTAAAATCTGTAGCAATTATTGGTGGCGGGAATGTTGGAATGATGCTTGCTAAAACTCTTGAAAAACTAAAAATTAAAATTAAAATAATTGAAAAAGATTATGACAGATGCCAAGTACTGGCAGAAGAATTATCTAATACACTTGTGATTAACGGAGATGGCACTAATTTAAAACTTTTAGATGAAGAAGAAATAGGTGGAGCAGACGTTGTAATAAGCGTTACCAATAACGATGAGAGAAATCTTTTATGCTCACTATTAGCAAAACAACTTGGTGTAAAAAGAGTAATTACAAGGGTTGCAAAAGTTTTAAATATCCCACTATTTGAAAAAGTAGGTATTGATATTGCAGTATCTCCAAAAACATCTGCTATTAATGAAGTGAGAAACGATTTACAGGAAAATGATGTAGATATCCTTGCAACAGTAGAACAAGGGCAGGGAGAAGTTCTTGAAATTAATCTTGATCCAAATTTTGACGGCAAGAAAATTATGGAATTAAAATTCCCTGCCAATGCTATTATTGGTGTAGTTATTAGAAAAAATAACATTATTATTCCAAAAGGTGACACCGTAATTAACACAAATGATATATTGATTATATTTACAACAGCAGAAAATGCTCCAGAGATAAAAGAATTTTTTAAGGTAAAGTAATATGAGATTAAATTATCTGGCGAATGCAATTGGTCTTACAATGATATATATAAGTCTTGTGATATTAACTCCAATTATTGCAGCTTTGTATTATCACGAATTTAATTCTATTTTACCATTTTTTACAGCTGGTGCAATATCATTTTTCATAGGAGTAATCGTAAGAAATGCTGTTCCTAATTCAAAAACATTAGAAAATTTGAATGACATAAAAAAAGCTGAAGCTCTATTTGTAGTTGCTGTATCTTGGGTAATATTCGGGATTATTTCAGGAATTCCATATCTTTTTTACGGACTATCACCACTTGATGCGCTTTTTGAATCAGTATCAGGAATTACAACAACAGGAGCAACTATATTAACTCATTTCAATTATTCTCACGCATTTTTCTTTTGGCGTTCACTTACTCAATGGTTGGGTGGCTTAGGAATAATTGTCTTATTCGTTGCAATTTTACCACAATTTGCAGTTGCAGGAAGACAAATGTTCTTTGCAGAAGCTCCTGGACCTACTGAAGACAAATTCACTCCGAGAATAAGAAATACCGCATCTGCACTCTGGAAAATTTATGCAGGATTTACAATAATCCAAATAATATTATTAATGGCAGGCGGAATGTCAGGATTTGATTCAGTTTGTAACTCACTATCAACTCTTGCTGCAGGTGGATTCTCTCCAAATCCTGAAAGTCTTATGGGATATCATTCAAATTACCTGATTTGGGTAACTTTGATATTTATGTTTATTTCAGGTGCCAGCTTTAACATTCAATATAGAGCTATTACACAAAAAAATCCATTAATTCTTTTCAAAAATGAAGAATTCAAATTATATTTTTCTTTAGTAATAATAATGGCAATACTTATTACTATTTCATTAGTGCTCAATACGCATCTAAATTTATCTGATAGTTTTATGCACGCACTATACCAAGTAATAAGTATTACAACATCAACAGGTAGTGCTAGTATTGATTTTATAAACTGGGATTACACATCTAAAATACTTTTATTTATAGTAATGTTTATGGGCTCCTGCGCAGGATCTGCAGGTGGCGGAATAAAAATGGTGAGATGGTTAATCGTATATAAATCAATGAAAAGTGAACTTTTAAGGATATTACACCCAAATGCAATTGTAAATATAAAAGTTGATAATAAAACTGTTGCCCCAGAAGTTGCAAGACAAATTATCGTATATGTATTCTATTACTTTTTAATCTTTGGAATAACATCAATAATAATCTCAATTATTGAACATAACAGTACTGTTGGACTAAGCTGCAGTATAACAGGACTTGGAAATATTGGCCCTGGATTTGCAAAACAAATAGGCCCTATGGCAAATTTTGACGGACTTCATTCTTCATCAAAAGCCATAATGATTTTTAATATGTTAGTTGGACGTTTGGAATTAATACCATTCCTTGTAATGTTGCAAAAAGATTTTTGGACACTCAAAGACAATTAACCAATTGTATTAAAAACATCTTCAGGCACAATATATTTCAACTTAACATGCAAACAATCAGTATCTCCATCTTTGATATGTTTTACATCTGTACATTCAAATTTTGAACTTCTTGGAAAAACTATTTCATCTTGTTTTCCAATTATGCCAGTTCTTGAAACCTTTGAACCTTTTGGGATTTCTATCTCATATAAAACACCTCTATTATTCGGCATATAAACTTTGGCATAAGAAATATCAGAGGTTGCATAAGCATATTCTTTCATATCAATAATATCACCTTTTTTGACACCTAATCGTTTCAAATAAAGAGGATACTCTGAAAAGAAATCAGGCTTTTCACCAACACATCTATATACATTAAGATTTTGTTCCAGAGGTTTTAATGTTTTAAATTCAGTATCAGCTAAACTTATCATTTCTCTTGGAGTAAGACCTGTGTTCATAAACTTCATATTCATATGCTCAGGATAAGGACTTAATATAAAATGATGATTAATTCCATGCAATTCACCATGCAATGAAACACTTTCTTTACTAGATTGCCTTATAACCCTTTCGGCTCTCGCATCAGCCCAATACTGATGGCAAAATAAATCTTTATCTGCAACTTTTTTTACTGGTGCTTTTTGCGGTAATATTTTGGCTACATTAGTCTTTTTTATTCCACTAAATAAAAAATTTGCACAAGATTTTCCTAATTTTGAAATATTCATTATTTTCCCCAAATAAAATTTAAACCCTATATTATATATAAGTATTTTTTACAAAAAAAATTGCTTCATATTTCATATTCATAAATGATTAAAATGAACAAAAAACATGGTTTAATCGTTACTATATTGTAAAGAGGTATTCTATATTGAAAATACATATAAAGGCAATAGCCCTTACAATTTGTTTATTTTATACAATATCAGCAGCATTTGCAATAGAACAAATGAGTGTAGAAAAAAATGCTATTTTAAATATTAAAGACTGCATTACAATTGCACTTCAAAACAGCCCTAAAATAAAAAAAGCACGTTATAATTACGGAATTGCAAAAGGGAATTTAGGTATTGCTAAATCAGAATACTTCCCAACATTAGGAATCGGAACAGGATATAACATTACAGACAATAACAATAATAGAAGATCTACAAATACAAACATTTATTCTGCAGAAGCAAATATTAACCAATTAATATGGAACTTTGGAAAAACTAACGCAAATATTAGAATGTATAATTTTGATAGAGTTGCTGCATTATATGAATTTGAAGATATGGTACTCGAAACAATATTTGGAGTCAAAACAAATTACTATGGAGTGCTTGCAGCCAAAGCAACTCTTGATGTAAATAGAGCAAATGTTCAAATTAATGAAAGAAACTATCAAAGAACAAAAGCCTATTTTGAAGAAGGTATAAAATCAAAAATTGATCTAGTCAATGCAGAAGTATACTTGAGTGACTCTAAAGTTACATTAGTAGAATCAGAAAAAGCATATAAAAATGCTCTTGTGCAATTAAATAATTCAATGTATATTGCATTCGCCCCTGAATATGAGATTGAAAATACAGAAACTTTTAATTTTCAAAACAATTATGCTCCTGTAAACTTAGAAAAAATTGATGAAAAAAAAGATTTGAGTAAACCTCCTAAAGACGTTAATAACGCTTTTTTAACTTCACAAGTTGAAAAAATTAATGTCTTGGATAACTATAAATTTAAACCATTTCCCTATACATTCGAAGAATCTGTAAATCTTGCATACAAAAACAGACCGGACCTAAAAGCATATGATGCAACACTAAAAGCAATGCAAGAATCATTAAAATACACAAAGCGAGAATACCTACCAGAAATTTCAGCAACAGCAGGTTACGGATATAGAGATCAATACAATACAAATTCTTTCAATGTTGGAATTAACTTATCAAGCAACGTAAATATAAAAGGACAAAAACATAAAATTGATAATGCAAAAATTCAAGTACAATTAGCAGAGAATGAAATAGATCAAGCTAAACAAGACATCTATTTTGAAGTCCAAAACTTATACATAAATATGGTGCAATTGGAAAAACAAATACCACTGCTTGCCGTAAAAGTAAAACAAACATTAGAAAACTTTGAACTAGCAGATGGCAGATATGCAGTAGGACTTGGAGATTATATTGAATTACAAGACGCAAAAGTAAATTACAATAACGCACAAGTATCATATGTACAAACCGTATATAATTATAATGTAGCTAGAGCTAACTTAGAAAAAGCAATCGCTTTACCACAAGAAGTAACAACATCAATAGAGGATAAATAATGCTTTATAAGGATTATCTAAAAAAAATAACAAATATAAAAAAAAGACATATTATAATAGGAATAGTTATAATCGCAGTATTAACAACTGGTACTATATCCATTACAAATAGCAAACAAGTAAAATACAAAACTAAAGCGATAGAACGCTGTACTATAACTGAAGTTGTAGAAGCATCTGGAACTATTAACCCTGTAAATACAGTAAGTGTAGGTTCTACTGTATCTGGACTTATAAAAGAAATTTATGTAGACTATAATGATGTCGTAAAAAAAGGGCAAATCTTAGCCCAAATCGACCCTGCAAACTTTGAAGCAACAGTCCAACAAAATCAAGCTCAAATTAATAACGCAAGAGCTAATTTAGCAAAACTTCAAGCTATTGCAAATTATGACCAAAAACAATATGTCAGATACAAAAATCTTTATTCAAAAAATTTCGTTGCAAAAAGTGAATTGGATGAGAAATTGAGTACATACCAATCAGATTTAGCACAAATTAACGCAGCAAAAGCTCAAATAAGTCAATATCAAGCAACATTAAAAACAGCTTTGACAAACTTAGGGTATACAAAGATTATAGCACCGGTAGACGGCACTGTAATATCAAGAGAAATAGACTTAGGTTCTCCTGTTGCCGCAAGTTTCCAAGCTCCTGAATTATTCACAATTGCTCAGGATTTGACAAAAATGCAAATTGAGGTAAGCGTCTCAGAAGCTGACATCGGTCGAGTAGAAGAAGGTCAAGATGTAACCTATACGCTAGATGGCTATCCTGATAGCACCTTTACAGGAAAAGTAACTCAAGTAAGATTATCCCCAACAACAGAATCAAATGTTGTTACATACACAGTAATCGTTGACGTAAATAATGAAGATTTAAAATTAAAACCTGGTATGACTGCAAACGTATCAATTATTACAGATAAGAGTGAAAATGTATTATGTGTTCCTAATATGGCTTTAAAATTCACTCCAGACATCAACGGTCCTAAATATAAAAATCAAGGAATATGGATTCTTGAAAAAGGCAAACCAAAAAGAGTTGAAATAGAAACAGGAGCGTATAATGATTCTTCTACAGAAATAATTTCAGATAAAATTCAAGAAGGAACAGATGTAATTATTTCAATAAAAAGTAAAAAATCTAAACAAAATAATAGAAGAAATCCCGTTCCAAGGTTATAAAAAATGAGTTTAATAGAAGTAAAAAACGCAATAAAAACATATCAAACAGGAGAAGACAGCTTCAACGCATTGAATGATGTCTCATTATCAATTGAACAAGGTGAATTTGTCGCAATTATGGGAGCTTCAGGTTCTGGCAAATCAACATTCATGAATATGTTAGGAACGCTTGATAAACCAAATTCTGGAAGCTATTACCTTGATGGGATTGATATGCTCTCATTAGACACTGATAATCTTGCAATGATACGAAACGAAAAAATGGGCTTCGTATTTCAAGGTTTTAACTTAATTTCAAGAACAACAGCTCTTGAAAATGTCGAACTCCCAATGATATACAAAGGAATTCCGGAAGAAGAACGAATTGTAAGAGCTAAAAAAGCACTGAAAATTGTAGGTCTTGAACAAAGAGAAGACCATATGCCAAACCAAATGTCAGGTGGTCAACAACAAAGAGTTGCAATAGCTCGAGCAATAGTCAATGACCCACCACTAATTCTTGCAGATGAACCGACAGGAAACTTAGATACCAAAACAAGTATTGAGGTTATGGAATTTTTCGTAAATCTTAATAAAGAAATGGGCAAAACAATCGTACTTGTAACCCACGAGCCTGATATCGCACAATACTGCAAACGTGTTGTTAAATTCAAAGACGGCAATATTATTTCTGATGAAATAAATACAAACACAACAATTCCATATTAAAAAGGACAAAAATGATAGATTTCAAATCAACATTAAAAATGGCGGTAGTATCGCTAAAAATAAACAAAATGCGTTCAATGCTTACAAGTCTTGGCATTATCATAGGTGTAAGTGCTGTAATCATAATGCTTGCAGTAGGTACAGGAGCAAGAGAAAAAGTCCAAAAAGATATGGAATCAATGGGCAGTAACCTACTCACAATCCGTTCAGCATCTGCCAAAACAGGTGGTGTTAGAATGGGAATGGGCACAAGACCAACACTTACAATCAAAGACGCAGAAGCTATCAAAAAAAATGCAAGAGGAATTTCTGCCGTATCATCAGTAAGCACAGAATCAAAACAACTAACTTACGGGAATCAAAACTGGGCATCTACAGTTTATGGCATTAATCCTGAATATTTTTATATAAAAAATTACGAAATCGACATGGGTAGAGGATTTACTCCTGAAGATATAAAAAATTCAGCAAAAGTCGCTGTAATTGGAGCAACTGTCGCATCAGAACTTTTTGGAGACCTCGACCCAAGAGATAGAATTATGAGAGTCGGAGGAATTCCCTTTAAAGTAATTGGAACTCTTAAATCTAAAGGCAGTATGGGACCAATGGATCAAGATGACTTAATATTTATACCAATCACAACTGCACAGAAAAAAGTTTTTGGGACAACATTCCCAGGAACTGTATCAATGATTGTTGTAAAAGGTTCTGACCCAGATGATGTTTCATTAGCAGAGCAAGATATAGAAGAATTATTGGTTGCAAGACACAGAATTGGAAAAAATCAAGAAAACGATTTTGAAATAAGAAATTCTGCTGAATTTCAAGAAAAAATGAAATCAACAGTTCAGACATTTGCAATTCTTTTAGCATCAATTGCATCTGTATCATTGCTCGTTGGCGGTATCGGTATTATGAATATTATGCTTGTATCAGTAACCGAAAGAACTAAAGAAATAGGTATTAGAATGGCAATAGGTGCAAAAAAATCTGATATAAGAGTCCAATTTCTTATAGAATCTTTTCTACTTTCAATAATAGGCGGATTGATTGGCGTTGCGGTTGGAATTTTAGGAGCTGAACTCGTTCAAATATCAGGCGTTATGAGCGTATCAATTTCCTTATTTTCAATAGTACTATCTTTAGGATTTTCTGGGGCAATAGGAGTTTTATTCGGCTATTACCCAGCTTATAAAGCTTCCCTATTAAATCCTATTGATGCATTAAGATATGAATAAATTAAAATCTTAATGGGTAATCTTTAGGTTTTTCAAATCCATTATTATAAATTAATTGCATGCAACTTACAGAATTATTATTTTTACAACTAGCAATAATTGAATTTCTTTGATTCTCAGAAAAAACCATACGAGACATTAATGAACAATATGAAATCATACAATTTGTTGTTATTGGATAATAATGAACAACGAACTGATCCAAACCGCCTTTATTGGGACCTTTAGCTCCGTTAACATCAAATGTAAAAACGGTATAAGTTGCAGTCGCATTAACTGTACTCATATCTAAACTACTACCATCTTTAAAATATAAAGGATAATGAGCTGGATGAACATATTGCGTTGTCACTGAATCCTTATCAATATCACCATATTCGAATAATATATTATTAAAGCACATCGCTTTTGAAGATACATTCAACTCATAACAATTATTAAAAGTATCAGCAATTGAACCTGTTTCAAAACTAATTCTTTCTAACATTTTTTCAACCATTGAAACCATCTTTTTTAATTGAGTAAGAAAAACTCGTTCTCTATACTTAGATATCAAAACAGGCATAGTCATAGCAACAACAACACCAATAATTCCTAAAGTAATTAAAACTTCTGCTAATGTAAAACCTTTTTTATTTTTCCAGTGATGTAACATATCACTAATATAACATTGTTTAAATTCTTTTTCAACCCCTCGAAAGGCTTGTGGAGTAAGCTCTAAATCGCCCCCCCCCCGACTAATAGGCAGTTAGACTCTTCAACACAAGATTGATTGCACTTACAAGATTTTTGTATCTGATCGGCTTGAAATCTTTTCATAAATAGCTCCTCTCTTAATATTATCATAATTTATTATAAAGTATTTTTTTTATTTTTCAACTTATAGAGCTTCTAACGCTGCAATTTTCATATCCTTGAAATCTGGTGTATTACCAAACCATATTTCCTGAGCTGCAACAGCTTGATAAATAAACATATCAAGTCCTGTAATAGTTCTTAAATTTAATTTTTCTGCAGCTCTTATTAATACTGTTTTTTTCGGATTATAAATAACATCATATACAACAGCATCACGATTCAGAGATTCTAATGCATAAGTTTCTACAGGCATCATATCACCAGCCTTACCCAACATTCCTATAGGTGTTGTATTCACAAGCATTGAATATTCACCTAAATTTCTAATATTTTCAATCTGATAAACATTAAAATTAATTGCAGGGAATTTTCTTCTTACATAATTCATCAAATCAATTGAATTTGGAATATTTCTAGTAAAAAATGCGATTTCTTGAACTCCGCATTCAGTCAAAGCAATACAAGCAGCATGAGCAGCACCGCCAGTTCCTAAAATTGCAACTTTTTTACCACGTAAATCAATATCTTTAGGAATAGCTCTTCTAAAACCTATAACATCAGTATTATAAGCCTTTAATGATTTATCAGCTTCAACATAGACCGTATTTACTGCTCTAGCCAAATCTGCATAATTATCAACTTCATTAACAAACAATGAAATTGGCAATTTTAATGGAATAGTAACATTAAAACCTTTATAACCATTACCTTTTAACCACTTTATTCTATCCACCAAATCATCAGGAGGAGTCTCAAGAATATCGTATGTAGCATTTATTCCTAAACTTTTAAACCCTGCTTCATGAATTACTTTAGACAAAGAATGCCCTAGAGGATAACCGATAAGACCAAATTTATTTTCTCTATTATCCTTTATTTCTGGTCTGGATACATTTTGATTTATAGGACTACTATTATATTTTGGAGCTTCCTGAATTTTTGAAGGTCCAAAAACATAAGAAGGAACTTCTGTTTTTACAGTTTCCGGCTGCATTCCCATATATGGCTGCTGTTGAGGAATTGTATTTTCTTGCGATGCCAATTGATCTTGAATCGTGCGTTGAACATATTGAGGTTCTACCTGTGCCGGTTGTTGAGATTCTTGAGATATCGTTTGTTCTGTATTTGAAGAAGTCACAGATGATTCAGATACAGGGGAAGATGTACCTTGAGCTTTCAATTCTTCTACTGTTATTCCTAACTTTTTAGCTTTCTTAGCAAGATATCTCTCATACAATTCAGGATTCATTTTTTACCCTCTCAAAAATTAATATTATTCACTTTGATTGTCAGAATCTTCATTTAATTCTTTTTTATAATGACACTTCAAGCTAGAACATGCAATAACATTACCTTTTTTCAATATCTTTTTAACAAGAAGTGAACCGCATTCTGGACAAGTTTCTCCTGTTGGCTCATTCCACAATGTGAAATCACATTCAGGATATTTGTCACAGCCATAAAATATAGTTCCACGTTTAGATTTCCGTTCTACAATTGTTCCTTTTCCGCATTTAGGACAAGCTACACCTGTTGATTTTCTATAAGGTTTTCTATGTTTGCAATTTTCATTCGTGCATTCCATATATTTTCCATACGGACCGGTCTTGAATATCATATCTGAACCGCATTTTTCACATTTTTCTTCACAAACTTCAGGTTCATTAGATTGTTCATTCAAGCTTTCTTCTGATAATGCATTCAAAGACATCATTGTTTTGCAATCAGGAAATCCTGAACAACCCAAGAATTGAGAACCATTTTTACCAATTCTCAACACCATAGGTTTCCCGCAATTTGGGCATTTAATTTTACTTTCAATTTTTACACGTTCACCAGTCTGTAGTGCTTTATTTACTTCTTTGATAAACGGTTCATAAAAATTTTCCAAAACATCATTCCAAACAGCTTTTTTCTCTGCGATTTGGTCTAATTTAGTTTCCATGCCAGCAGTGAACTTATAATCCATAATATCAGCGAATTGCGCTACCAATTGTTTAGAAACAGTTCTACCTAAAAGTGTCGGATGAAGTGCTTTGTCTTTCTTTTCTACATATTTACGAGTTTGAATAACTGTAATAATTGTCGCATAAGTAGACGGACGACCAATTCCGTATTCTTCCAAAGCTTTTACAAGTGAAGCTTCATTGTATCTTGGAGGAGGTTGAGTAAAATGCTGTTTTGGATCAACTTTAACACATTTAACTTTATCCCCTTCATTCAAATCAGGAATTTTTGCATCAGCTTCCTGTTCGTCTTCATCTGCATCATTATAAACTTTTAAAAAGCCATCGAAAGTCACCTTACTTGTACCGGCTTTTAATGTATAATCACCTGCTGTAATTTCAACCGTTTTATTAGCAACGTCTGCAGGAGTCATTTGAGATGACATAAATTTTTCCCAAATCAATTTATACAATTTATATTGATCATTATCCAAGTATTTTTTTATACTTTCAGGAGTTCTTTCAGGATAAGAAGGTCTGATAGCTTCGTGAGCGTCCTGAACATTTTGTTTGCCTTTTACATAAATATTTGGTTTTTCAGGATAATATTTATCACCATAATTAGCAACAATAAAATCTTTAGCCATGCTTTGAGCATCATCCGATACCCTTACACTATCAGTTCTCATATAAGTAATCAAACCAACAGGAGTTCCATCAATTTCTATACCTTCATATAACTTTTGAGCAACCTGCATTGTCTTTTGAACTCCAAAACCTAGTTTTGAACTTGCTGCACGCTGCATTGTAGATGTTATAAAAGGAGCTGTAGGTTTTCTTTTAGTAGATTTTTTAGTTACCTTTGTAATATCCAATTCTGAAGGATAATCTTTCAAGAAATCTACAATTTTTTGAGCTTCATCTTTATTTTTAATATTTTTATCAACAGCTTTTCCTTTAATTTTAGAAAGTTCTGCTTCAAAAGATTTACCATCTTTATCCAATATTGTATGAATAGACCAATATTCCTGAGGAACAAATGCTTCTATTTCTTCTTCTCTTTCGCAAATCATACGCAAAGCAACTGATTGCACTCTACCTGCTGATAATTTTCTGTTCCCAATCTGCTTCCACAAAACAGGACTTAACTTATAACCTACAAGCTTATCCAAAATTTGTCTTGTCTGCTGAGCTTTTACCATATCCATGTCAATTCCACGAGGATTTTCAACAGAATGTTTTACCGCTTTTGGAGTAATTTCATTAAATACAATACGTAGAATTTTATCATCAGGCACTTTTAAAATTTGTCTTACATGCCATGCAATAGCTTCTCCCTCACGGTCAGGGTCGGATGCAAGATAAACTTTATCAACTTTTTTAGCCAAATCATTTAATTTTTTAACAACTGCCTGTTTCCCTGGAATAACTTCAAACTTTGGTTCAAAATGATTTTTTATATCAAACCCTAAATTCTCAGTAGAAGGATCTTTTTCAGGTAAATTTCTTACATGCCCAAAACTTGCTTCTATCTGATAACTATCTCCCAAAATCTTTCTTATTGTCTTTGATTTAGCAGGAGACTCTACTATTACTAATGATTTTTCTTTTTTATTTTCAGTCGCTTTTGCTGCCATTATTTATACCACCTATACATAAAATACTCATAGAAATTATGAGCAATTAACAGGATTCACTCTCTTATATCTGTCCCCGTCGACTTGTTTAATTATCCCTTTAAGCTCCATCATTGTCAAGTACATCAACAAATTATCTATACTTAATTTAGTATATGATTGAATTTCATCAACACATTTTTCTTCTATTTCAAGAGCTTCATATATTAATTTTTCATCTTCGCTTAATTCTGGCAAATCAAATAAACTTTTCTGCTCTATTTTAATTTCCCAACCTAAAGCCTCTAAAATATCATCTGCACAAGTAACTAATGTTGCACCGTTTTTCAATAACTTATAAATCCCTTGAGTATTAGGATTTGTAATCAATCCTGGAATACACATCAATTCTCGACCTTGTTCCAAGGTTAAATTAGAAGTAATCAAAGCCCCACTTTTTAATGATGCCTCAGCTACAAGCGTGCCATAAGATAATCCTGACACAATTCTATTTCTTTGAGGGAATCTGAATTTTAACGGTTCAAATGTAGGATAATATTCAGTAACAACTGCCCCACAACCATTTTCAATACGTTTATATAAATCTTTGTTCGCTGCAGGATAAGTAAAATCAAAACCGCTTGCGATTACTCCTATTGTCTTTAATCCATTATCTAAAGCTGCAAGATGAGCTGTCGTATCAATTCCTGAAGCCAAACCTGACACAATACAAATATCAGTATTTTGAAACTCACCAATAATCTGTCTTAATGCTTCTTTTGCGTAAGATGTTGCTTTTCTTGATCCTACAACAGCTAAAGTTTTATTCAAATTACAAGAAAATAAATCTCCTTTGTAATACAAAACAGATGGAGGATTTTCAATATTCCTCAACATTTGAGGATAATTGTCATCATCAAATGTCAAATACTTAATCCCACGATTTACAACTTCTTCAAATGTTTTATCAACATCTATCTTATCTCTAAGTCGTAAAAATTTTTCAGCCTTTTTTACACTCAGACCGTCGATATCAGACAATTTATTTGCATTAAAAGCTTCCTCAATATCGCCAAAGTAATTGTACAGCCTTTGAATAAAAGAGCTGTCAATTTCTTCTATTGATGAAAAAGCTATCCAATACTTACTTTTCGTCATTTTGTTTTTTCTTAATTCTGCCGATTAATTCTTTAATTTTATCAACTTCCTCTTTTGGAATATCTAGATTAATATAATCTTCAAAATACTCTATAGCATCATCATAATCCCCACGAGCAAAGAATAAAATTCCAACTTTTTTATATGCAGGTGAGAATGAGTCATTATGAGCAATTGCTTTTAGAAAATTAGAAAGAGCCTTATCTATTTCGTCATTAGCTTCATAAGCCTCTCCTAAATAGTAATATATCCAAGGATTTTCATTTTTATATTCAAGAACATTTTCAAAATTTTCTATTGCGCTAGCATAATTACCTAATTCAAAATGCACTCTGCCTAAATCATAATAAACATCAAAATTATCAGGCTGTTTTTCCAATATATTTTCTAATTCATCAATAGCTAAATCTAGTCTTGCATCTTCCATATAAAATCTAGCTAAATAATGACGCAATACAAGATTATCAGGAATTTCATGAATACCTCTTGAAACAAGTTCAATTCCTTTACCCATATCTCTATCACGATAATATATATCAGATAAATTAATATATACTTGAGGTAATTTAGGATTTAATTCCAAAGCTTTCAAATAATTTTTTTCAGCTTTATCATAATCTTTTAAATTTGCATAACAAAGAGCAATATTATTATATAATTCTGCATTATCTGCACAAGTTTCTAATACTGAACTAAATGCATCTATAGCCTTTTGATATTCACCTTTTTGGTATAATTCTATTGCTTTATCAACTTTTTCTTTTTCACTCATTTTTATAATCCTAATCCTATACCGCCATCACTATCACTATTATCACCAGAACCGATATTTTTTATAACAGTTCTTGTATTTCCGTCAGCGTGGAAATTCTTTGGTTGCATTGTCATCTTAATTTTATCTGCATAAATTGTTCTTACCCCCTGAGTAATACTTGAACGACCTGTGAAATATGCTTCATTGGGTTTTCCTTCTTTGTTAGGATACAAAGTAAGTTTAGGACCTACTGCATAATAGTCTTGATACCAAACTCTAACATTTCCTGATGCATTAAATATATTTTTATCTTGTGCATATTCCTGTCTGTTTGATTTCAATACCAAAGTAGCACCATCATCCATTATAGCTTTAGATGTCGTATTACCTGTAGCTGTCAAGACTTTTGTTCCTGCATTATAATAAAATCTGTCAGCATAAGAGTCATTACTTTGTTGCTTTATTCTTGCATTACCGATTAGTTCAATATCTTTCAAATCACCATTTTTATCAGTTTTAACTTTTGCTTTATCTGAAAAAGTATCCAAATCTTTATACTTAATTGTAACAGCACCAGTCGCAGTCATAATACCTGTTTTAGTATCATATTCCTGTTCATCAGCATTTATAACAACAATAGGAGTCTTACCGTCAAATACAGTAGATTGTGTATCACCTTGAGCTTTCACAACTTTTGTAATCAAAGACATTTTCAAAATATTTGCTTTTACTTCTCTTTTTTTATTCTTTTTAACTTCATATGCATAAGGTTTGTTATAAAAAGTTGCAGTATCTAATTTTTGATTTTCATCCATACTTACATCAGCAGAATCTCCAACAACTCTTAAATCATCAACTGATACTTTTACATCTCCCTCAAATTTTAGTTTATTTTCCTGTTCACTATAACTTTGTGTTTTAGATTCTATGATAAGATCAGAGGCCTGAACAATCAAACCAGTAGCAAATAGTGCTATAACTAATGTTAATAATACTTTTTTCACTTAATCTCCTTATCGCTGTATACTTTAGATACCGTATTTCCAATAATTTTAAATGTATTATAATCAGGACTTATTTCAACTTTTTTTGCAGTTGCCAACAAATCACTTTTTCTTGTAATCCTTACATTACCTTCAGCCACAATCGGAATATCTTTTCCTGTCCATACCAATTTATTAGCTCGTAAGGTTGTTAAATCTTTTAAGACAATAAAAGTATCTTCATATAATATTATCTGTTCTTTTTTTTCGTTATAAGTACCTTTTGAAGATTCAAAACTCATAGATACTTCGTTATTTTCATCATAAAAATTTCCGATAACATTATTGAGCATGGCAACACCGTTTTTGCTGTCATAATTACCGGTTTCACCATAAATCTCCCAATATTTTTTTTCATCTTTTGTTTCGGTAAGAATAATACCGTTAATCATAGCTTCCTGCCTGTCCTGATCAGTTTGCAATTGGCTACGATTGAAGTTGTGAGTAATTACACCCGCGGATATAAATGCCCAAGCCAAAAGACCGACAATTGCGGCGAAAGCTCCAATATATGCTTTTTGTTTCCTCGATAGTTTTCTTAAATCCATATACAGAATTTTAACACGAAAACATTCTTAAAACTATATCTTTAACTTATATGAATTACCAAGGGTAATCATCTTTAATTTGCCAACCATCTTTCATAATTAAAGCAGCACATCCATAACCATATCCTGTATAATCTGATTTACAAGTAGCGCAACCACTTGTAGTTAGTCGTTCCCTAGTTAATTCATTATGAATAGCTCCGTTTCCACACTGATCATTAGTTCCTGGAACAACTTTGCCTCTAGACTGTTCTGAAAAAGGGAAAATCGAAAAAACAAAAACATCACGACCGTACTGATTTGGTAATTTATTTCCATTTATATCTATACTTATTTTTAAATGTGTTTTTCTCCTATTTTCATAATTTGCACTAACAAAATTTAACCCTGTAAATTTTATTATCATCCCATCAGGGAGAATATAATTACTATAACCATCTAAACCAAGTATATCACTTTTATCTAATGCAACCCATTTTATTTTGCTTGTATTCATTTTATTAACACCTTTTAAATAAGGAATAATATAGATTTGAGCAAAACTTTCAGGGGTTGATACACCTTGCCAATCCCAAGTTTCAACATCTCCATTTTCTAAAACAGACCTTTCATAAGCCTGATTTAATATAGAATACGCTTTTTTTAATTGAGCAATAGTTTGTTTTTTCTGATAATTAGCTATCAATGTTGGCATTGTCAATGCTGCAACTACTCCAATTATCCCAAGAGTTATTAATACCTCTGCTAATGTAAAAGCTTTTTTATTATCACAGTGATGTATTATATCACTATAATAACATCTTTTAAATTCTTTTTCAAGACCTCGAAAACCTTGTGGAGCAAGCTCTAAATTGCCCCCCCCCCGACAAGTACGCAAGCAAGCAAATCAACATAATTATTATTTAATTTGCATGATTTTTTTGCCAGCTCTTTTAAAAATCTTTTCATAACTAGCTCCCTTATTAAATTCTTACATTCATATTTTATCAAATTTTAAATACATTTGCAATAAATAACTTAATATTTTAAGCATTTTTGCTTATTTTGTTTTATAATTTTTCTATACGTAGGGATAGACTTGAAAAGGGAAAGAGGTTTTATATGGCTTTAAGATATGATGCAGGTGAAGTTATTACCGCAATGGTGACTCCATTCAATTCAAAAAGAGAGATCGATTACAATAAAGCTGAAGAACTTGCAAAATACTTAATTTCTCATGGCAGTGATGCTCTTTTAGTTGCAGGAACAACAGGTGAAGGACCAACATTGACTCATGAAGAAGAATTTGAGCTGTTAAGCACTATTAAAAGAGCTGTTGCAAATAAGGCAAAAGTAATTATGAATGCAGGATCTAACTGTACAGATACTGCAATCATGGCTGCTAAATGGGCACAAAAAGAAGATGTCGATGCAATTCTTTCAGTTGTACCATATTATAACAAACCTTCTCAAAAAGGCATGATCGAACATTTTTCCGCAATCGCAGAAAGTGTTGATTTACCGATAATAATTTATAATATCCCTGGAAGAACAGGGGTTAATATGCTACCGGAAACTGTAGCTACATTAGCAGAAAAATATCAAAATATAGTCGCTATCAAACAAAGTTTCCCTGATATGGATATGATTACAGAGTTAAAATTATGCTGTCCTGATGATTTTACAATCTATTCAGGAGATGACAGTTTAACACTTCCAATGATGTCATTAGGCGCAAGAGGTGTTGTTTCTGTTGCATCTCATATCTTTGGATCAGAATTAAAATCTATGATTAGAAATTACAAAACAGGTGAATTTTTAGCAGCTGTAAATATGCACAAAAAATTATATCCAATATTCAAAAAATTATTTATGGCTCCAAATCCTGTACCAGTAAAAGCAGCATTAGCTCATAAAGGATTAATAGAAGATTATGTAAGACGTCCATTAGTAGAGCTTACATCTATCGAAAAATCAGATTTATTTATGGTAATTGATGAAATCAATAATGATTAGCCCAATTAACCTATAAAAAAATTCTGATTTTTATTAAAATATTAATTTAAAATTACAACTAAAAACAAAAATATCTAGAAAGTTAAGAGGATAAAAAAGTGAAAAACAAAATTTTAATGTTCTGGTTTATCGTTGGAGTAATAATTGTATCAATAGCTCTAATCGTAATAAAACCAACAAAATTAGGTCTAGACTTAGTTGGCGGTTCTAGATTAATTCTTGAAGCTGAAACAACTGATTCTATTGCAAAAATAACACCTGATGTTATGAGCAGACTACAATTCGCTATTGAACAACGTGTAAACAAACTTGGTGTTGCAGAAACTGTTGTTCAACAAGTAGGAGAAAAAAGATTATTAATTGAAATTCCAAACGTAACCGATTTAAAAGAAGCAAAAGCATTCATCGGTGAAACAGCTCAATTGGAATTCAAAAAAGAAGGAAAAGCTGCAGACGGATCTCCTATTTGGGTATCTACAGGCTTAACAGGTAGAGATTTAGCAAAATCAACATTAAGTACTGATTCAACCGGTCAATGGGTTGTATCATTAGAATTTAATGCTGAAGGTTCTAAAAAATTCGCAGACTTAACTAAAGCATTAGTTGGTCAACAAATGGCAATTTTCTTTGATGGAGAATTACAATCAGCACCTCGTGTAAACGAAGCTATCTACGGCGGTAAAGCTCAAATTTCAGGCGGAGACAGCGGATTTGCTTATGATGAAGCTGAAAGAATGGTAAATTTATTAAACGCAGGTGCATTACCAGTTCCTGCAAAAATTGTTGAAGAAAATACAGTAGGACCTACATTAGGTGCAGATAGTATTGCAAAATCTAAAAAAGCAGGTATCATTGGGCTTTCTGCCGTTATGATATTTATGATAGCTTTCTATCACGTACCTGGTCTAATCGCAGACATTGCGTTAATAATTTACAGTTTAATCTTGTTTGCATTATTCAAAACAATCCCTGTAACATTAACACTTGCAGGTATTGCTGGTTTTATCCTGTCTATTGGTATGGCAGTAGATGCTAATATCCTTATTTTTGAAAGAACAAAAGAAGAATTAAGAGATGGAAGAAATCTTTTCACTGCTATCAATTCAGGTTTTGACAGAGCATTCACAAGTATTTTCGATTCAAACATGACTACAATTATCACTTGTACAATTCTTTATCTGCTAGGTACAAGTGTTGTTAAAGGCTTTGCCCTTACTCTTGCACTTGGTGTAATTGTATCTATGTTCAGTGCAATCACTGTTACTAAAAACTTTATGCACTTAATCTTCGGTACCGGAGAATTAAAACATCCTGCACTATTCGGATTAAGAAAAGATGAAATCGGACAAAGCTACGAAGCTACAGAAACAAAACGTGAAAAAGCTCGTTTTGGTATCTTAGATTAAATATAAAAAGTACTGACTATAATCGTCAGAAAGGATTAAAAGGTAAAAAATGATAAATACAGGAAAGAAAAATTTAGTTCATGTTGTAAAATACAGATGGTGGTGGATGCTTTTAACTACAATTTTGTTAGTTCCAGGGATTATCGCAATGATTTATTCATCTGTAACTTATTCAAATCATGCTCCTATGAAAGTAGGGATTGATTATACAGGCGGAACTATTTTACAATACGGGCTTGAACAAAAATTAGGCAACAGCGACGTTGCAAAAACTCGTGAAACATTAGAAAAAGCAGGGATTGAAAATCCTTACATTCAAATTTTGAACGTTAACAACGATCAGCAAAAAAATACTAAATCAAACATTAATTCTATAATTTCAATTAGAACTAAGTTTATTGATAAAGATTCTGGCGATCAAGATAAAATTACAGAACAATTAAAAACAGAATACACAAATCCTGAGTTAATTTCTGTAAGTTCAGTAGGACCTACAATGGGTAAGGAATTATTCAAAAACTCATTAATCGCAGTAACTTTAGCATTCTTAGGAATTGTAGCATACCTATCATTCAGATTTAGATTTGATTATGCTCTAGCAGCAATTTTAGGTGTATTGCACGACGTTATCTTTGTATGTGGCATATTCTCAATACTAGGCTTGTTATACAATGTTCAAATTGACGGTTTATTTATTACAGCAGTATTAACAGTTATCGGGTTCTCAGTTCACGATACAATCGTTGTATTTGACAGAATTAGAGAAAACTTAAGATATTATTCAAAGAAAATGTCTTTTGGAGAAATTGTTGATGCTTCAGTAAATCAAACTTTAACAAGAAGTATAAATACATCATTGACAACATTAATTACATTATTAGCCTTATATTTCTGGGGCGGTGTAACAACAAAAGACTTCGTTCTTGCAATGATATTAGGTATTACAATCGGTACTTATTCAAGTATCTTCTTCTGCAGTATGTTAGTTGATTTCTGGAACGATAAACAACAAACAAAAACTGCTTAAATTTGATTATAAAATAGAAACTAAACAAGACCTCTTTAAATAAGAGGTCTTGTTTATAATCAAATATAAATATTACAACTTACTTAATTGTTTTAGCAGCATTTTTTATACTATCTCTTACCATTTGAGCACCTTTTGCATAATTAGTTTTAGCAATACTATCAATATACAAAGAATCTCGCATTGATTTTAATTCATTATTCCATAATTGAAAATTATCAACAACATTTTTAGAATTAATGTTATCAATAATCCTTTTATACCTTTTAAAATCCTTTTGTCTTATTTCATTTGAAGAATTATTTATAAAATCTTTGTCAGCTTTAATATCCTCTTTCACACTATCATAAGCAGAATAACCAACAATAGCTAACACAGACCCATACAAAACATTTTTAAATACATTATTAATTTTCATTTTAAATCTCCATTATAAAACAGCTTTTATAGCTTCAATCATGCCAGTTTCATCTGCAATATTTTTACCTGCAATATCAAATGCAGTTCCATGTCCCGGAGAAGTTCTTATTATATCCAGCCCTATTGTCATATTAACAGTCTTATCTCCAGCAACAGTTTTAATCGGAATTAAACCTTGGTCATGATAATTTGCAATACAACAATCATAATTTAACGCTTTAATAAATAACGTATCTGCAGGCAAAGGATTTGTAATATTTACACCTTTCTCTCTTAATTCATTTACTGCAGGAATTAAAATATCAATTTCTTCTCGTCCTAAAATTCCATCTTCTCCAGCATGAGGATTAAATCCGCAGAGTGCAAATTTTGGATCTGAAATTCTTAAATTCTTAACAAAAAACTCTTTTAAATTAAGGATTTTCTCAACAACCATATTTTTAGTAAGATTAATATCTTTCAATGCAACATGGCGAGTTAAAAGTAACACTCTAAAATTACCTGCAACAAAAAGCATTTCAGCTAATTGATTATCATGAGCTAAATATTTTTGCAAAATTTCTGTCTGCCCATTAAAATTATGCCCTGCAAGATAAAGCGCATTCTTTGCAACAGGTGCTGTCACAATAGCTTCTGCTCCAATTTCACAAGCTAATTTAACAGATTGAAATGAAAATTCTCCTGCTTCTTTAGTAATCTTACCTGGACAAATATCATAGTCATAAGGAACATAAATAATTTCATAATCCTTATCTAATTTTCCATAATAATCTAAAATTTTTTTATTAGAAATTAAAGCAATTCTATTTTGAGGCAAATCTAATTTATTCAATGCTTTTATAGTAATTTCAGCACCAATACCATTTGGATCACCTGTTGTAATAATAATCTTAGGCATCTTGCAATCCGCCATGTGTTTCAAAATATCTCAAAATATCAATTAAAGTATTTGCAGTTCCAAGATTTCCTGATTTAGTCACAATCCATTGAGCGTTATGGTCAAGAGTAAGAGCAATTGCAGGAGCTACTTCATCTATTAATTGTAATTGATAAGCTCCAATAGCATTACAACACTTATAGGAAGTTTCACCGCCTAAAGTTATCAAAATAGCTTCCTTTTTAGCTAATACTCGTTTAGTCAACTCTGCTAAGAAATCAGTAATTACAGTTGCTAAATTTGCTTTAGTCAATTCAGCATTTAGTGAATCTTCTGAAAAACCGTCAAAATCCTTAATCAGATGAGAAGTATGAACAATTACAGTATTATCAAATCTTAAATTAGATACAACCCTGTCAACTAATTCATCTTTTACACCATCTAAAACAGTCTTCAAATCAAGACTTATAGATAAAACATCTTCAAACTCATCACTATTTTCAAGCTTTTCAATCTGATTAGCAGTAATTTGTGTAGCACTACCAGATACAATAAATTTAGGTAATCTAGGAAATGTTTTTATAATATGTTCACAATCTAAATCAGCAAACCAAAATTCACTCAAAGCCTGAGCAAACGCAGCAGTTCCAGCCGGTAAAATTTTATAATCACATTTTTTGATAGCCAACGCAACTTGCTCTATATCAACGGTTGACACAGCATCTGTAATTATTAATTTTTTACCTTCATTTATCAATTCATTAATTCTTTGTAAAATAGGACCAGCACCTTTCATAACAGTTTTTAATTCTATTTGTCCTATTAAATTTTGATACTCTGGTAAAATTTGAGATTTTAATAAAGTTGGCAAGTGAGATTCAAAAATAGGAGAATGTGGATCTCTTGCCATCTCTGTACGCTCTATCGGAATTCCTCTTAAAAGATGATAACCGCCAACTGTAGTTCTTGTTTCTGCCGGAAAAGCAGGTAATACAATTGAGGCATCATAATTTAATGCAGCTAAGATACCTAAAACTTCTACAGCAATATTACCTCTTACGGTAGAATCAATTTTTTTATAAAAATAATCAGGATTTAACTTTTCTTCAAGCATTTTTGCAGCTTTTAATACTTTTTCATAAGCAGTTTCAGGCTCAACATTTCTTGATTCTGTCGAAATAGCCCAAGTTTGAGTATTTTTGATATTTAAAGGTTCTATTTCATCAGATAATAATATCTGCGTATTAGCCCCTTTTAAATGGAATTGGAGAGCTGTATCATTAGCTCCTGTTAAATCATCTGCAATTATACCTACAATATTTGAATTAATTATCATAACTGATCTTGCTCAATATCTCTTTTTGAACCTAGTAATCTAATACTGCTTGCAATGATTAGGAAATTTTCTCTCTCATTGCCTGTAGCTTTATCAGTCCATTTATTTTGACCAATTCTGCCATCTACAGCGACCTGAACACCTTTTTTAACATATTCACCTGCAAATTCAGCTAATTTATCCCATACATCGATATTAAACCAATCGGCTACTTCAGATTTTGTTTTAGGATCCCAACGATTTACCGCTATTGAGAAATTAGCTTTTACTTTTCCTGATTCAAAATATTTTATTTCGGCATCTCGGCCTACTCTACCGACTAAGACTGCTGTATTCATTTATTTACCTCTTTTCTTTAATAATGATATTTTATAACAAATAACAAAAAATTTTCATGCCTGTAAAAGCTATGTAACTTTTTGTAAAAACTTAATTTATATAATAACAATAAATATATTTACAAGTTTTAATGAATAATAAAATTCTAAGGAGATTAAGTATGCATATCTATCCAGTCCAAAATAAAGATAACAGAGCTCAAAACAATATAATGGCAATTTCTACAGGAATTTGTGCAGGAACTGCAGGTGCAATTGCAGGTTCTACATATGCACCAAGAGCGGCTAAAAATTTAGATGAATTACTAAATGCAAACTCTGATGTTTTTTACAAAACCATTGATAATATGCAAAATGCCAAATCTCTAGATGCTATTTCTAAATCTTGGGGACTTGTTCCAGCAAGAGCAGTATTAGACAACTTAGAAGTCAGAATAAATAATGCATTCCCAGGTGATAAAATATCTTCAGCCGATTTTCAACAACAATTAACAAAACAAGAAAAAGTTGCAAAAAATGCAAACAAAAAAATTGATGCATTTATAAAATACTTAACTAATAAAAAAGGGCAAAATATTTCTTTAGAAGAATATTTTAACGAAATCAAAAAAAGAGATATTCTTCCTGAAAATATTATCAATATTGTAAAAAAAGATATAGTCGACGCAATTGGAGAAGACGGATATAAAGCTCCTAATCCAATTAATGACACAACTATTGATATGTTTAAATCTTCAAGAGATATCGCAATTAATGTAACAAATAAAGAATTAGAATTATATAAAAATTTATCAAAAATTGAAAAAAATGGGTTCTTACATAAAAAAGATATGCTAGAATCTGCAAAAAAAGAAATTAAACCCGTGATAGATAATATGTTACACGACTTTTCTTTTGATTCTGTGAAAAAGTTTGTACCACAAACAGGCAAAACTAAATGGGCTTTAATTACAGGTGGAGCCGCAGCAATAATTTCTGCAGCTTGTGTAAAACTTTTTGGGAATAAAAATTCTTAACTTGTAATTCTTATATATTAGTAGTATAAAGTTGATTGTAGTTAGTTAGGGGGATCCACCCCGTTATTGGTCTTTCGAATGTTATCGTTGACCGGAAAGGATAAAAATGGAAAAAAACGAATCAACTTTAAGTGTTTTAAGACACTCAACATCACACATCATGGCTCAAGCTGTTCAAAAGCTGTTTCCGTCTGCAAAGTTAGCTATCGGACCTGCTGTAGAGAACGGCTTTTATTATGACTTCGATTTAACAGATGGTCACGCTTTTACCCAAGAAGATCTTGTTAAAATCGAAGAAGAAATGAAAAATATTGTAAAACAAAATCTTTCATTCGAAAAATATGTAATTCCTGATGTTGACAAACAAATCGAAGAATTTAAAGCTGAAGGTGAAATTTACAAAGCAGAATTATTGGAAGAACACAGAAATGACAACCCAACATTGTACTTAACAAAAGACAAAGATGGTAATGTTCTATTTAATGACCTATGTGCAGGACCTCACCTTCCAAATACATCATATATTAAAGCTAATGCATTCAAATTATTAAAAGTTGCAGGTGCTTACTGGAGAGGTAATGCTAAAAATAAAATGCTTCAAAGAATTTATGCAACAGCATTCTGGAGCAAAGAAGATTTAGCTGATTACTTACATTTTATTGAAGAAGCAGAAAAACGTGACCATAGAAAAATTGGAGCAAAACTTGATTTATTCTCAACAAGAGATGAATTAGGCGGAGGTCTTGTTCTATGGCATCCAAACTTAGCAGTTGTTAGAGAAGAAATTGAAAATTACTGGAGAACTGAACATAGAAAACGTGGTTATGTAATTGTAAATACTCCTCATATTGCAAAATCTAAATTATGGGAAATTTCAGGTCACGCAGACCACTACCGTGAAAATATGTTCTTTATTCAAAAAGATGAAGATTCAGATGAACAATTCATTTTAAAACCAATGAATTGCCCATTCCACATATTAATTTACCAAGCAAACAGATATTCTTACCGTTCATTACCATTGAGAATGGCAGAATTAGGAACAGTTTACAGAAAAGAAAAATCAGGGGCTCTATCAGGTCTTACTCGTGTACAAGGCTTTACTCAAGATGATGCTCACATTTTCTGTACACCTGAACAATTAGTAGATGAAATCAATGAAATTATTGACTTTGTAGCTGATACAATGAAAATTTTCAATATGAAATTTGAAGTTGAATTATCTACACGTCCAGAGAGTTACGTTGGGGAAATTGAAAACTGGAACAGAGCTGAAGCTGGGCTAAAAGAAGCTATGGACAAACGTGGAATGAAATATGACATCAATGAAGGCGATGGAGCATTTTACGGTCCAAAAATTGACTTCAAAGTTAAAGATGCAATCGGTAGAACTTGGCAATGTGCAACTATTCAATTAGACTTTAACTTACCTGAAAGATTTGATATCAAATACCAAGACAAAGACGGTTCAATGAAAACTCCTGTAATGTTACACCGTGTAATTTTCGGATCAATGGAACGTTTCCACGGTATCTTAATTGAACATTACGCAGGCGCATTCCCAACATGGCTTGCACCTACACAAGTTGCAATTGTTCCAATCAGCAACGAAAAACACATTGACTTTGCTGAAAAAGTATACAAAAAAATGCGTGATAAAGGTATAAGAGTAAATCTTGATGACAGATCTGAAAGTATGAATTACAAAATCAGAGAAAGCTTACAAGACAAGAAAATTCCTTACGTATGCGTAATCGGGGATAAGGAAATTGAAGCAAATTCAGTTGCTGTAAGAGCACGCGGTATTGGACAAGTTGGCACTATGAGTGTTGATGAATTCATTTCAAAAATTGAAGATGAAATCAAAGCAAGAAGTTCCGAATCATTTGCAAAGGAGCTAGTAAAAGTATAAATTTATTTTTAAAGGATGGCAATTAAATTGCCGTCCTCTTTTCAATATGAGGTGCAATAATGAAAAAAAATATATTCTGGTTTCTTGCAGGTGCTATTACAGTCTTTATTATTTTCATTTCTTTTATTGTTTTTAACAATCTAAAAAAAGAAAATCTTCCTGATTCACAACAGCTTGCAAATGCTTACACCGAACTTGACAGAGTTTTATACATAAGAGCTGTTAGCAGATTTAAAAACGGTGATGTTAAAAATTCTCTTGAAGATATGAAAACATGTGAAAGTATAAGAAAACTTATTCATTCTAAAAATGAACCGTATTTAAAAGATAAGGATGAAGCTGTTGATTGTCTTACCAGACTGAATGATTTGAATGAAAAAATCAAACAAAATCCTAATAATTACAAACTTTATTATGAACGTGCAAATCTCAAAAACAAGCCAACTGTTTCAATGTTTGAAAATGATGAACAATCTTTTTGTTCTGATTTTAAATCAGCCGTAAAGGATTATTCAAAAGTAATAGAACTCAAGCCAGACTTGAAAGAGGCTTACGAAAAAAGAGCAGATGCTATAGGCATGAGTATAAATGGCATCAGTTATAATACATCCGAAAAAGATAAATTTGACAAATTACTTAAAGAAAAATTTCATCAAATGATTTCTGATTATGAAAAAGCAATTGAATTAAATGGTACGTCTACACAAATAGGACTAAAACTAGCAGGAGCTTATTTTAGTGACGGACAATACGAAAAAGCCCTCAAAACTTATGATAAATACCCTCAGGGAGATGACTTTGGCTACGTTCATTATTATGGCAAAGCCTTATGTTATTATGAATTAAAAAATTATAAAAAAGTTATTGAAAATCTTGACTTATTTATTGAATATAATCCAAAATTGTGCAAAAAAATTACAGGAAAATGTCTACCATCCCGCAACGGAGAAAAAACTTACTATCATTTGAGAGCTAAAGCAAATTGGAAACTTCACAAATATTCTGAATGGTTCAAAGATATTAAAAAAGGTCGGTTTTAAAACCGACCTTAACTTTTTTATACCAAACCTATTGATTTATGTTTTTCATAAATACTCTCAGCCATTGCATCAAGTTTTTTGAAATCTTCTTCTGTCGGTTTTCCTTTTACTTGTAACGGTTCAATCAAATCAAGTTTTAAAGGAGCTAGAATTTGAGCAATCAAGTCAAATAATTTACCGCCCCAGCCATAAGATCCTAAAAGCGACGCAAACTTAGCTTTAGGCCTTAATACTGCTGCAAGATATGCAACATTAACTGCCATTGGGTGAGGTCCTGCTAAAACCATTGATGTTCCCATTACAATTGTTGCTGCATCAACTAATGACATTGCAAGATCACCTAAATCGTCATCTACAATATCAAATTTGAATGTCTTAATACCTTTAGCTTCTAATTTATCGCTTAAGTAATCAATCATTTCTTTTGTACTTTCATACATTGAAACATAAGGTAATGTTACTAAATTTTTAGGAGCATCAGCTGTCCAGTCAGTGTATAAATCCAAAATAAAATCAGGTCTTTTATACACTGGACCATGGCTAGGCAAAATCATATCAACATTCATATCTTTTACCATTTGAGTATATTTTTTACACATCATTCTAAATGGCATCATAATTTCGGCATAATATCTTTTTGCACTATGTTCTAATTCTTTACTTTCTTGAGCAAAGACATCTGAGAATGTGTAATGAGCGCCTAAAAAGTCACAAGTACAAATTACATTATCTTCTTTTATGTATGTAAACATTGTATCAGGCCAGTGAACACCTGGTGCAAAAATAAATTTAAGAGTTTTATCACCTAAAGATACTTCTTCACCATCAGCAATCACTTGAATTTTTTCAGCAGGAACATGCAACATTGATTTTATATTTTCTGCTACTTTTGGATTTGTTAACACTACTGCATTTGGATATTTTTCCAATAATGCAGGAATTGAACCGGAGTGATCTTGTTCTCCATGGTTTGCAACAATATAATCCACTTTTCCTACTTGATTATCTGATAATCTTTTTAAATATTCTTTTGTTTTTGGTGGATACATAGTATCAATAATTGCAGTTTTTTCAGAACCTTTTACTAGGTATGAATTATAACTTGTACCATGTTCTAATGGGATTAATTCATCAAAAATTCTTCTATCACAGTCATTCAAACCGCAATAAAAAATATTGTTTTTAATTTCTTGGAATTTCATTTTGTATATTTCTCCTTAACTATTCGTTCGGCTTTTTATAAAAAAATACTTCTTCTTTTAAACATAAAGGGCAATATTCCGGTTCATCTTTTTGAACAAATACAGCACCACATGTACTGCAAGTCCAATTGTAAGTACCATCGCTATTAGGTTCTGCCTTATCTTCCAATTTCCAAATCATTTTTTTCAATCTGTCATAATGGATCTTTTCGATATTGGCAATATTTTCCAAAAGACCTGCAATATGATCAAAACCTTCCTCTTTTGCATCTTTTGCAAATGCTTCATACAAGCCTTCTATTTCGTCTTTTTCTTGACTTAAAGCATTTTTTACACAAGTTATAAGACTAGGGAAAGTTCCTTTATTAATTTTTAACCATTTATACCAAAGTTTTGAATGTTCTTTTTCATGCTCTGCAAAACGAGCAAAAAGATGACTTACATCTTCATACCCTTGTTTTTGAGCAACTAAAGCATAAATATCATATTCCATACGACGTTTTGAAGTAATTTCAAAAGCCTTCTGTAAATTTTTTATAGTTTTTGAACCTTTAAGTGACAATATTTTACCCTCACTTTTTATACTTGTAGAATTTTTAATAATTTTTAGCTTTTAAATAAAAATAAGCCTGAGGATGTTTACATACTGGACATAATAGAGGAGCTTTTTCCCCTTCGTGTACATGTCCGCAATTTGAACATTCCCATATTACTTTTTCTGATTTTTCAAAAACAGTATTATTTTTTACAGCATCAAGTAAAGTTCTATATCTTTCTTCATGTTCTCTTTCAATTCTGCCAACCATTTCAAACAAAGCTGCTAAAGTATCAAAACCTTCCTCTTTAGCTTCTTTTGCAAAAGTTGCATACATATCGGTCCATTCATAATTTTCACCATTTGCTGCATCTTCTAAATTAGTTATTGTTTCAGGAATTTTATCCCCATGCAAAGCTTTAAACCATATTTTTGCATGTTCCTTCTCATTGTTAGCAGTTTCTTCAAATATTTTTGCTATTTGAACAAAACCTTCTTTTTTAGCTTGAGAAGCATAATAAGTATATTTATTTCTGGCTTGAGATTCGCCTGCAAAAGCTGTCCATAAATTTTTTTCAGTTTTTGTACCTTTTAAATCAGCCATAAAAATTCCTTTCTATAATTTTAATAATACCATTATTGTTTTTCAAATAAATCTTTACCAACTCCGCAAAGAGGGCATACATAATCGTCTGCTAAATCTTCGAATTTAACACCATCATTTTCTTCTGGGTCATAAACATATCCGCATACTGTGCATACATATTTTTCCATTTTACTTCTCCTTTTTCTTTTACTGTAAACTATATTCTAATTATTTTCTTTTATTTTTTCTAAGCAATCCTTACAAATTCCATTGAACACAATATCATGTCTTTTTACAATGAATCCAGTCTCTTCTTCTACCTTTTGAACAATATCAGGAGCTACTTCGGAACTAACATCAAAAACTCTCTTACAATTATCACAGATAAAATGATAATGTTCATGAATATTATGATCGAAATGAGATGAAGTTTCAAGCCCATCAATTTTTTTTATCACGCCATTATCAGCTAATTGATTCAAATTTCTATACAATGTCGCAAGACTTATATTAGACTCTTTTTCTTTTAATACAGCATAAAGATATTCTGCTGTGGGATGAACAACATTTGATTTCAATGTATCTAATATAACTTCTCTTTGCCTTGAATAATTCATAGTTCTCCTCAAAAGTAATAATTATTCTCATTTTAAACATTTTTTATTTTTTTGTCAAGTTATATGCTTAATATAAGTATATATTTAGGGCAATTTTTATATTTGTTTTGTTTTAATGGAGATATGGAAAATAGTGTAAGTGTAAATAATAATATGAAAAATCCGCCATTAAATGTCGGAATTCTTACCCCTCCAGACAGGTACAACAAACCTGTTCTATACTCACACGTTCAAGCTTCGAATGATTTCAATAGACTTAACCACGACATATACACATCAATGAAAAATAGTGAAACCATAGAAAAGAGGAAAACACCGAAATCTGTATTTGTAGCAATTGGAATTGGCACTCTCACACTTTGCTACCCTTTATTAAAAAAAATTATAAAAAAATAAACCAGTTTACTATATAAAAATTTATTGTATCATGTTTTTATATAGTTTATGTGTATTAGAAGAGAAGGGGATAAGATGAAAAAATTTATATTTTTACTGGTTACAATATTATTCGCTAATATCGTAAATGCTGCAGATTTTAACGTTTATAAACTTGATAACGGTCAAACAGTTGTAATTCAAGAAGTAAAAACAAATCCAATTGTCACAATTGATACTTGGATAAAAACAGGTTCTATTAACGAAAACGATCAAAATAACGGAGTATCACACTTTTTAGAACACTTATTCTTTAAAGGATCTACAAATCACGCTCCGGGAGAATTTGATAAAATTTTAGAAACCAAAGGTGCTATTACAAACGCAGCAACAAGCAAAGACTTTACACATTACTATGTCACAATTCCTTCTAAAGACTTTGACTTAGCATTAGAAATGCATTCCGATATGCTCCTTAATCCACTTATTCCAAGAAAAGAACTTGAAAAAGAAAGAAAAGTTGTAATTGAAGAAATTATGAAAGATGCAAATTCTCCAAATACACTCGTATATGACAATTTAATTAATATGTTATATACAACTCACCCATATAAAAGAAAAGTAATCGGAAAAGCTAATATTATCAGTAAAATTCAAAGAGAAGAAATTCTAGATTACTATAACAAATATTATAACCCTTCAAATATGGTAACAGTAATTGTAGGAGATGTAGACTCAGCATCTGCAATAGAAAAAGTTAAATACGATTTTAACGCAGATTATAAAAAACCTATAAAAAGCTCTTATCCAAAAGAAAAAATTCTAACCTCACAAGCAAAAAATATTGCATACTCTGACACTCAATCAGGATATATGCTAATAGGTTTTAGAGGCACTAAAATTAATGACAAAGATTCCTACGCTCTAGATGTTCTTGCAACAATCTTAGGAGATGGAAGATCATCTGTTTTTTACAGAAATATTAAAGAAGAAAAGCAACTTGCTTTTTCTATAGGAGCAGCAAATACAGGCTTTAAAGAAGACGGCATTTTCTATATTTCTGCAAATTTTACACCAGATAAATGCGAAAAATTAGAAAATGAAATATTTGAAGAAATTCAAAATATACAAAAAAAAGGGATCTCAGAAGAACAATTACAATTAGCTAAAAATATAATTGAAAGAGATACATACTACGAAAGAGAGTCTATCTCAAATATTGCTGGAGAAATCGGTTATACATTCGTAACTACAGATGATATTAAATACTATGAAACTTACATCGATAATATAAAAAAAGTAACAGCACAAGATGTTAAAAGAGTAGCCAATAAATACTTAGGCAAAGAAAAAAGCGCAGTATCAATCGTTTTACCTAATACATCTAAAGAAGTTAAAATTTCAAACACAACTCCCAAAACAGGAGAAGCTAAATTAATAAGCGAAAATAAAAATACTCAAAAATATGAACTTTCTAATGGTGCAACATTACTGCTTACACCCAATAAAGTAAATGATATTGTCGCTATTACAATTTTCTCAAAAGGCGGTGAATTCACAGAAAAAATTCCTGGAACAGCAGATTTAACAGCATCAGTATTAACTAAAGGAACCAAGAAATATTCATCAATCGAACTTGCACAACTGCTTGAAGATAATGGGATTAAAATAGTTCCATCTGCCAAAGCTGATAATTTTTCAATCACTGTCCTTACAACAAAAAATGAATATAATAAAACATTAGAAATCTTAAATGAGATAATTAATAACGCAACTCTTGATGACTATGAAATAGAAAAATCAAGAACAGAAAAATTAAATGCAATCAAAAAAAGCAAAGATGTTCCACTAAATATTGCAGTAGATAATTACAAAAGTTTAATATTTGAAAATACACCATACTCAAATTCAAATAAAGTTCTTGCAAAAACATTGCCGCAAATAACACAAGAAGATATACAAAACTATTATAATCAAGCTTTTGCTCCTCAAAACATTGTAATTTCTATAAACGGAAATGTTGATAAAGAAAAAACAATTAATGAATTTACTAAAATTTTCAACAACAAAAAAGGCGAAAAGTTTGACTATTCAAAATATTCAATACCAAAACTTACACAACCAAAAACATCAACAGCAAAAGTAAAAGACTTAAAAACCGATTGGATTATAATGGGCTGGCAGACTGCAGGAGTTTTAGAACGCAAAGACTATGCAACATTACAAGTAATAGATTCTTTGCTAGGATCTGGTATGAGCTCAAGACTATTCAAAAATCTTAGAGATAAAGATGGTCTTGCCTACCAACTTGGCTCTCAATATTCACCAAATGTTCTTAAAGGAGCATTCATAGTCTACATAGGAACAAATCCTGAAAACCTTGACTATGCACAAAAAAGATTAAAAGAAGAAGTCTTTAGATTAAAAACAGAATTCGTAGGCTCTAAAGAATTGCAAGAAGCAAAAGACAAATTATTAGGACATTACATTATAGGTCAAGAAACAAACTTAGATAAAGCTATAACTATAGGCTGGTTTGAAGCATCTGGTAGAGGCTATAAATTTGATGACCAATATGCACAATTAATAAACAGCGTTACAGAATCAGATATTATAGAAATTGCAAACAAATATTTCAATAACAATTACGTTTTATCAATAGTAAAACCACAATAAATAATTATTCAAATATAAAAAAAGAGAACTTTAAAAGTTCTCTTTTTTTATTTACCAATTATTTCTTGTCAAAGTCTGCTTTGCGTGCCTATCATACATTTTATCTTTATACCAAGCGCCTTTGAAAGACTTATCATCATTATACATATATTGCATATCATGAGAAATAAAATATATTGCACTGACTAAAGTACCATTAGCTCGATATTGTTTTGACATATAAGGGAAATTAGGATAATTTTCAGAGAACTTATCAATATATCTTAATTTTCCCATTGCATCATAATAATACACAGTTCTTAAATTATTTTTATACTGAATAGCATAACTTATTAACAAATTATTCTTGTAATAAAAACCGCAAAGATTTTCGGTATCTGTTTCTTTTACACCATTTTTAACAAGCATATAATGTCTTTTATAATCTTTATCTTTCAAAAAATCTTGGTATTCTGATTTGAACTGTTTTTTATTATATTTATATACAGTATTTTCATCAAAAAGTTCTTTTTGATACTTATCAATCACAGCATCTCTTTCAACTTGAGAAATATCTAACCAATCAAAAACCAAATTTCCAGTAAGAACAATTTCAGATGGAATATTTTCTATTTTTTTAATCGGTTCTATATCTGCTGATAATGCAGCTTTCCCTAACATTAAAAAACATAATAATACTATAATTTTTTTCATATATACCCCTTTAATTAATACATCATAATATGAAAAGTTATTATGTCCAGACTTGACACTAAAACATCGGTATAATCAAGCTTTTCATATAATAAAATCAAGGCTTTAACATAATGTAACAAAATTTTAACATATTTTTTTAAATTAAGCGATATTTTCTTGACGATAAAAATTGATGTATTATGATTAAGTAACATGGTAAATTTAAGTTAGGTGTACTATGCCTAAATTGAATTTAAACATAAAAGTTCATTAAGCTGAAGTTCAGTAAAATGAAAGGTTTACAGCCTCAAGTTAGATTTTTTAATTGTAATAAAAATTTCCAAAGAAATAAATACAATTTTTTATATAGTACGTACACATAGACGAGGTGAATTAATGTCTAACACAAAATATGCAGAAAGAGTAACTCCGATGGGTATACCACATACTCGTTTGGATGATTTACCAGACCTTATTGAAGTGCAAAAAAAATCGTTTGAATGGTTTTTAAAAGAAGGTTTGAAAGAAGAATTACTATCTTTTTCACCTATTAAAGACTATACAGGCAGATTAGAATTACACTTCTTACCAAACTATACTTTCGACAACGCAAAGTATACAATTGAAGAAGCAAGAATCCATGACGCAACATATGCAAAACAATTACGCGTAATGGTAAGATTAGTAAACCGTGACAGCGGTGAAATTAAAGAACAAGAAGTATACATCGGCGATATTCCTACAATGACAGACAAAGGTACTTTCATTGTAAACGGCGCTGAACGTGTAATCGTTTCACAAATCGTTCGTTCTCCTGGTGTTTACTTCAAACGTGAAATTTCACCTGCCGGAAAACGTTTATATAACGCAACTATGATTCCTAACCGTGGAGCTTGGTTGAAAATAGAAACTGATTCTAACGATATTATTTACGTTAAAATCGACAAAAACAGAAAAATCTTAGCTACAACATTATTAAAAGCTATGGGTATCACTGTTTCTGAAATGGAAACTTTATTCACTCACTTTGAATTCTTGAAGAAAACATTGGATAAAGATACAGCAGAAACAACAGATGATGCTTTAATTGAAGTTTATAAGAAACTAAGACCTGGCGATCCTGCATCAGCAGCAGGCGGACGTTCAATATTAGAAGCTCGTTTCTTTGATGAAAAGAAATACGATATTGGTCGTGTAGGTCGTTATAAATTAAATAAAAAATTAAACTTAAATATTCCTAAAAACCAAAGAACATTAACAGTTCAAGATATCGTTGCATCAATTGAATACTTAATCAATTTAACATATGATGAAGGAACAGTTGATGATATCGACCACTTAGGAAACAGAAGAATCAGATCTGTAGGTGAATTGTTACAAAACCAATTCAGAGTAGGTTTATCAAGAATCGAAAGAATTGTAAAAGAAAGAATGACTCTACAAGATTCTGAAACACTTACTCCGTTGAACTTATTGAACACTAAACCATTAGTTGCTTCATTAAAAGAATTCTTCGGATCATCTCAATTATCACAGTTTATGGACCAAATTAACCCACTAGCTGAATTAACTCACAAAAGACGTATTTCAGCATTAGGACCTGGCGGTTTGATGAGAGAACGTGCAGGATTCGCTGTTCGTGATATTCACCCATCACACTACGGACGTATTTGTCCTATTGAAACACCTGAAGGTCCAAACGCAGGTTTGATCGGTTCATTAGCAACACACGCAAAAGTAAATGATTACGGTTTCGTAGAAGCTCCGTTCTTTGTAGTTAAAGATGGAAAAGTAACAGACGAAGTTGTTTATATGACAGCAGACGAAGACGAAGAATTCCGTTGCGCTCCTGCTGACGTTCAACTAAACCCAGATGGCACATTCAAAGATGAATATGTACCGGTTCGTTACAGATCTGAATTTACAATGGATCAATCAAGCAAAGTTGACTTTGTTGGTGTATCACCAATCCAAATCATTTCAGTTGCGACATCATTAATCCCATTCATCGAACACGACGATGCTAACCGTGCATTGATGGGTTCAAACATGCAACGTCAATCAGTACCTCTTTTAATTACTCAAAGACCGGTTGTTGGTACAGGTATGGAAAAAAGAGCTGCTAGAGACTCTGGTATGGTTGTAATCTCTGATTGCGACGGTGTAGTTGAAAGAGTAGTGGGTGAAGAAATTATTATCCGCGATATTCACAACAAACCACACGTACATACATTAATGAAATATGTAAGAAGTAACCAAGATACTTGTATCAACCAAAAACCTTTAGTTCACGAAGGTGATAAAGTAAAAGAAGGCGATGTAATTGCCGATGGTGCTTCTACTAACTGTGGAGAACTTTCATTAGGTAAAAACGTAATTGTAGCGTATATGCCTTGGGAAGGTTATAACTACGAAGATGCTATCTTGTTATCAGAAAGATGCGTTCACGATGACATCTTCACATCAGTTCACATTGAAAAATTAGAAATAGATGCACGTCAAACAAAACTTGGACCTGAAGAAATTACACGTGAAATTCCAAACGTTTCAGAAGATGCTTTGAGACACTTAGATGAACGTGGTATTGTTCGTATCGGTGCAAGAGTTTATGCAGACGATATATTAGTAGGTAAAGTTACTCCAAAAGGTGAATCTGAACACCCACCAGAAGAAAAACTTCTACGTGCAATCTTCGCAGAAAAAGCAAGAGATGTAAAAGATAACTCATTAAGAGTTCCTCACGGAGAAGGCGGTAGAGTACTTGACGTAAAAGTATTCGATAGAGAAAAAGGTGATGAATTACCTCCAGGAGCTAATACAGTTATCAGAGTATACATCGCACAAAAACGTAAAGTTTCTGTAGGTGACAAACTTTCTGGACGTCACGGTAACAAAGGTATCGTATCTAGAATATTACCAAAAGAAGATATGCCATTCTTGCCAGACGGAACTCCAGTAGATATCGTATTGAACCCACTAGGTGTACCTTCTCGTATGAACGTTGGTCAAACTTATGAATTATTATTAGGTTTAGCAGCATACTTGACAGGTAACTACTATGAAACACCATCTTTCGACGAAAGATACGGTGATAACCAATCAGAAAGAGCAACTAAAGCTGAATTACTAAAAGGTATTAAAGAATCTGGTTGCGATTGGGTAAATGAAGATGGTAAAGTAAGACTTATCGATGGTAGAACAGGTGAACCATTTGATGAACCTGTTGCAGTAGGTCTTTCATATATACTTAAACTTGTCCACTTAGTAGACGACAAAATTCACGCTCGTTCTACTGGTCCATACTCACTAGTTACACAACAACCACTTGGCGGTAAAGCTCAATTTGGTGGTCAAAGATTCGGTGAAATGGAAGTTTGGGCATTAGAAGCATACGGTGCAGCATATACTCTACAAGAAATGTTAACAATCAAATCCGATGATGTTAACGGTAGAAACAGAGCTTATGAAGCAATCGTAAAAGGTGACAACATTCCAAGACCGGGTATTCCTGAATCATTCAAAGTACTTGTAAGAGAATTACAAAGTATCGGTTTGGATATTACGGTAGCGAAAAAAGACGGTCAAGAAGTAGACTTAATGACTGATATGGACGATTTAAGAAAATCAGCACCAAGAAGAGTTCTATCAGATATGGATTCTGAGTTGTTAAATATCAACTTCTTTGAAACACCGACTACATTCGGAGATTTATAGGAAAATTACTTGAAAGGGGGAAACTATTTTCCCCCCACTAAAAAGGAGATAAATAGAAAATGTCAACAAGCATAGATTATTTTGACTATATACGAATTAGTATCGCTTCACCGGAAAGAATACTTAAATGGTCATACGGTGAAGTTACTAAACCGGAAACAATTAACTACCGTACATTAAAACCAGAAAGAGACGGTCTATTCTGCGAAAGAATTTTCGGACCTTCAAAAGACTGGGAATGCTATTGCGGTAAATATAAAAGAGTAAGACATAAAGGTATCATTTGTGAACGTTGCGGCGTTGAAGTTACAGACAGTAAAGTAAGACGTCAAAGAATGGGACACATTAAACTTGCTGCTCCTGTTTCTCACATTTGGTTCTTAAAAGGTATCCCTTCATATTTAGGCTTACTTTTAGATATGACTTTAAAAGATTTGGAACAAGTTATCTACTTCAACAACTATGTAGTGCTTGATCCAGGTGAAAGCGAATTCAAAAAATTACAATTATTATCAGAAGAAGAATATGAAGATTACATGGCAGAACATGAAGATTCTGAATTAAAAGTAGGAATCGGTGCAGAAGCTATAAAAGAACTTCTATCTGAAATCAATACAAAAGAACTAGCAGAAGAAATCAGAACAGAATTAGCTGGCTCTGTAAATTCAGTTCAAAAGAAAAGTAAACTTATTAAACGCTTAAGATTACTAGATTCATTAATTTCTTCTGAAACAGATCCGACTTGGATGATTATGGATGTACTTCCAGTTACTCCTCCAGATTTAAGACCAATGGTACAATTAGACGGTGGACGTTTCGCAACATCTGACTTAAACGATTTGTACAGACGTGTAATCAACAGAAACAACCGTTTACAAAGACTATTGGAAATGGGCGCACCTGAAATCATTGTAAGAAACGAAAAACGTATGTTACAAGAAGCAGTAGATGCATTAATTGATAACGGTAGACGCGGAAGAACTGTTGTAGGACCAAACAACAGAGCATTAAAATCATTATCTAACATTATTGAAGGTAAACAAGGTCGTTTCCGTCAAAACTTGTTAGGTAAACGTGTTGACTACTCAGGTCGTTCAGTAATCGTTGTAGGACCTCAATTGAAATTAAATCAATGTGGTCTTCCAAAAGAAATGGCAATTGAATTATTTAAACCATTTGTTGTTAATAAATTGATTGAAAGAGGATACGTTCAAAATATCAAATCAGCTAAAAAGAAAATTGAACGTTCTGAAGCAATCGTATGGGATATATTAGAAGAGGTAATTGATGGACACCCAGTATTATTAAACCGTGCTCCAACTCTTCACAGATTAGGTATTCAGGCGTTTGAACCAAAATTGGTAGAAGGACGTGCAATTCAGTTACACCCATTAGTATGTACAGCATTCAACGCTGACTTCGACGGTGACCAAATGGCTGTTCACGTACCATTATCAATTGAAGCTCAAACAGAAGCTAGAATGTTAATGTTAGCTACTAACAACATCTTAGCTCCAGCTACAGGTAAACCAATTATCACTCCTACACAGGATATGGTATTGGGTATGTACTATTTAACAATCCTGAAAAATCCTGAAATGGAACCTAAAGGATATTTCTACAACTTCCAAGATGCAATTTCAGCTCTAGAAGTAGGTGTAATCGAACTACACGACAAGATCGTTGTAAGAGATGAACACGGCGAAAGAATTGAAACAACTGCAGGAAGAATTATCTTCAACGAAGCTGTAAGAAATGCTTTGGCTTAAATCAAAAAATTGACTTGAGACAATAAAAGAAAAAAGGAAATATATAATGGAAACAACATACACACATGGTAAAAAAACAATAGATTTCATTAACAAGCAAATGGATAAAAAAGGTTTAAACAATTTGCTTTCACAAATGTATCTAGAGTTTGGCGGAGCTAAAACCGCAGAATTGGCTAACAGCCTTAAAAACCTTGGCTATAAGTATGCTACAAAATCCGGTACAACTATTTCTATTGCAGATTTACAAGTTCCGGCAATTAAAAAAGAGCTACTTAAAGAAGCTGAATCAGAAATTGAAAAATCAACAAACAGATACCTAAAAGGTGAAATTACAGAAGTTGAAAGATATACAAAAGTTATCGACACTTGGTCTGAAACAACTGCAAAATTAACCTCTCAGGTTGTTGAAAACTTTGATAAATTAAACCCAGTATATATGATGGCATTCTCTGGAGCGAGAGGTAACTTATCACAGGTATCTCAGCTAGTCGGAATGAGAGGTTTGATGGCAGACGCACAAGGTCAAATCATCGACTTACCTATCAAATCAAACTTTAAAGAAGGCTTATCCGTTACAGAATACATCATTTCATCATATGGTGCAAGAAAAGGGCTTGTAGATACAGCATTAAAAACAGCTGACTCAGGTTACTTAACAAGACGTTTGGTAGACGTTGCACAAGACGTTATTATTCGTGCAGACGATTGCCATACAACAAAATCAATCAATATGAAACCGATTACAGATGGCGATAACGTAATTGTTCCGTTAATTGACAGATTATTAGGTAGAACAGTTGCTCAAGACATCGTTGACACAGATGGTACAGTTCTTGTAAAAGAAGGTACTACAATGAACAGAGATGATGTTAAAAAAGTAGCTCACCTAAATCTTCAAGAATTAAAAGTTCGTTCAGGCCTTACTTGCGGACTTGAATATGGTATTTGCCAAAAATGTTACGGTTGGGCAATGACAACTCAAAAATTAGTTGATATCGGTGAAGCAATCGGTATTATCGCAGCTCAATCAATCGGTGAACCTGGTACACAGCTTACAATGAGAACATTCCACACAGGTGGTGCGGTAGGCGTTAAAGATGCAATTAAAGAAGTAATTGCAAAACAAGACGGTGAAGTTATTTCAAACGTTAAAACTAGAGAATTAAGAACTCGTCACGGGGATGTAGTTAACATTTCTAACTACGAAACAGATATTGAAATTAAAGGTGCTAAAAGAACTGAAAAATATCATATCCCAGCAGGTTCTACAGTATTCTTTACAAACGGCATGAAAGTTGAAAAAGGCTTCAAACTTGCTCAATTCGAACCAGCAGCACAAGGCGGTTCTCGTTTAACAGAAAAAGCTACAAAAGATATTACATCTGATTTATCAGGTGAAGTATTATATGAAGACTTCGTTGCTGATGAAAAGAAAGACAGACAAGGTAACATTTCAAGAACAACAAATAAGCAAGGTATTATTTGGGTTCTTGGCGGTGATGTTTATAACTTGCCTGGCGGTTCTAAAATATTAGTACAAGACGGTCAAAAAATTAAAGAAGGCGAAAAATTAGCTGAAACATTAACTATATGTGAACACGGCGGAGAAGTTCGCTTCGGTGAAGATTTAGTTATTGAAGATGTTAAATTTGAAGGCAAAAATATCAAAAAGATTGTACAAGGTAAAGAATTAACAATCGTAATTGCTTCATTAATGCCTGAAAATGCTACATTCGAACAAACTAAAAAAGAACAATTATGGACAGTTAATAAAACTGGCGAAAAATATATCGTAAAAGCTCCTGTTGATACAACAGTTGAAAACGGTATGATTATCGCTGAATTAATAGACGATGAATGTGCAGTTAATTCATCTGGTGAAATCAGATATGTTGATGTTGAAGTTGATGAAAACCAAATCATTACAAAACCTGGTTCTGTAGTATTTATTCCAGAAGAAATTCACCAAATTAATAAAGATTCATCTTTAAAAATGGTTGAAAACGGAACACACGTTACAGCAGGAACAGAAGTTGTAAAAGATGTATACTGCCACATTGATGGTATCGTTGAATTCAAAGAGTACAATGATGTAATCCATGAAATTACAATCCGCCCTGGCGAAATTCACCAACTTTCAAGCGTTTCTGAACTAAAAGTTGATGAAGGTGAAATCGTTAAAAAAGGAACTGTAATTGCTGACGGAATTAAAGCAAAAGAAACATCAATCGTTACAATTATGGATTCATCAATGGACGACATTGATATTGATGATTTAGATGAAGAACTTGATACAAGTCTTTCATTAGATGAAGATAGTATCTCTAACCAACCTATCCAAATTTTAATAAGACCTGTTCAAGTATTAGAAGTAGAACAGAAAAATGTATCTATTAAATTTAACACATCAGATAGTTTAATAGATATCGTACCTGTTACTCAATTACAATACAAAGACGGCGCTAGAGTAAGAAATCTAGATGGATCAACAATCACAAGAACAAGTTTAGTTCTTCAAATGCAAGGTTATTTATCACACCTTAAAGGTATGGTAGAACTTGATGAAAAAGACAACTTGAGAATTGTTGTATTAGAAAACTTAATTGTACGTCGTGAATTTGAAGGCAATGCAAAAACAATGTCTTCTCTTCAAACTGAATTATTAGTAAAAGACGGACAAACAATTGATCCAAAAACACCTGTTGCAAAAACTCAAGTTTTAGCTATTAATGACGGTGTTGCTTCTATAAAATCAGAAAAAGAAGATACAAGAAGACTATTATTAACAAGTGAAGCTTATGAAACAATATTACCAGTAAAAGGCAAAGCTAATGTTAAAAAAGGTGATTTTGTAAGATTAGATTCAATTGTTGCTGATAGTGGAGAAAAATCAACAGTATCTGGTATGGTATCAGCTGTTAACAAAGGCGAAATAACAATTAGAAACGGTCGTCCTTACTTAATCAGCCCAGGTACAATGTTACAAGTAGAAGCAGGAGCTCTTGTTCTACGTGGTGATAACATTGCAACATTGGTATTTGAAAGACAAAAAACAGGCGATATCGTTCAAGGTCTTCCAAGGGTTGAAGAACTTCTTGAAGGTCGTAAACCAAAAGATTGTGCTATTTTAGCTGAAGAAGACGGTATTGCTGAAATTGAAACAGATGATGATTTGCCAAGATTATATCTTGTAACAGATAATGGCAGAACAGAAATCAAATACGCAATTGATGCTAATATTGTTGTTCAAAACAAACAAAAGATTACAAAAGGTCAACCTTTAACAAGTGGTCCTTTAAACCCACACGATGTAATCAGACTTTGCGGACCTGAAGCAGCACAACAATATCTTGTAGACGAAGTACAAAGAGTATACCGTTCACAAGGTGTAGAAATCGCTGATAAACACGTTGAAATCATCGTAAGACAAATGACTAAAAAAGTTAAAATTGTTGATGCCGGTGATACAACATTGTTACCAGGTGAATTAGTTGAAATGCAAACATTCGAAAAAGAAAATAAAGAAGTTGAAGAAAAAGGCGGAACACCTGCAACTTGTGAATACATGTTGTTAGGTATCACAAAAGCTTCTTTAAATACTGAAAGTTTCATTTCAGCAGCTTCATTCCAAGAAACAACAAGAATTCTTACAGAAGCAGCTGTAGATGGCAAAAAAGACATGTTGAGAGGTTTGAAAGAAAACGTTATCATCGGTCGTTTAATCCCTGCAGGTACAGGATTCCACCATCTATCAAATGCTAATGAAGAAAAAGAACGTGAAGAAAGAAAACGTGCAGTTGCTCAAAGAAATCAAGCTAGAAAACCATCTGCAATTTTAGAAGAAATTGAAGGTATGTTTGGAGCTCCTGATTTCCAATTAGGTAACGAAGACGAAGAATAATAATTTCTTTTAAATAAAAAGAGCCTCAATATCGAGGCTCTTTTTTTATATCCATAATTTTATTATAAATTTAAAATCTAACAGGATAATAATCAGGGATTTTCCAGCCATTACAATATATTAAAGCCGTACAATAATACCCACCTTGTGTAGCTGTTTTACATTTATCAACAAAATAATTTAAATTATTTGATATTCCCTCACAAGTCAAACCTCCATATGTAGAAGGAAACACTGATACTGCAGTCTTATCAGAAGATACATTTATTTGAAAATTAAAATAATCTTTTCCAGATATTAGATAGTCTTTATTTGTACCAGGTAATATTACTTCTATACTTGCATAATAAACATTACGGTGGACATCAAATGAAATATAAAAACTAATAAATGTTCCATCAAAAAGTTTATAATAAGTATGCCATTCTGTATAATCTCTTGTTCCATCAGGTTTATATACTATAAAATAAGTTCTTTCCTCATCTACTATTTTCATATATGGTTTAAAATATTTATCAAAAAAAACATTTCGGCCTTCTTCATCAACTACACTCTCTGGCCAATTCCAATTTACGGCAACATCATTTTCTGCTTCTGATAAACGAACAGCTTGACTTAATATTGAATGAACTTTCTGCAATTTAGTTTCGACGACTCTCTTTTTATAGCCACTAATTAATTGAGGAATAGTCAAAGCTGCAACGATTCCAATTATTCCTAATGTAATTAACACTTCTGCAAGGGTAAACCCCAAGCGTGCCGCTTGAGCCGACACTATAGTTTTGAACAAACTTTCAAAACAGTAATTGGGAGCTAAAAAGCGCCCCCCCCCCGAGTTTCAAACTTTAAAGATTTTTTCATAATCGCTCCTTTTTTATTCTACTATTTTAGTATAACAAATCGCTTAACTTTTTTCAACTTTTTACTTTTATATTAAACAAAATTTCTATATTTAAAAGCTGATATTTCAAAAGTTATTAAGCCTGTATTCCGTAAAATATTTTGAAAGGAATTATAAAAAATATGGCTAGAATTATTGAAGGTGAAAGAAGAATTATTAAAATGTCAGTAGATGATATTTTGAATATTGTGAGGGAGTATCAGACAATTTGTCAAAACTCTTGTTGTTATGAACATACTAGGGAACTTTTAGCTAAAGCTGATTTCTATATCCCTGAAGATGTATAACCTTTTTAAATTACCCAACAGAGGTTTTGAAAAAATCCTTTTTAGTTTATGCTAATATTAAACAGAAAGGAGCTTTTCCATGAAAAAAAATATTATTATTATTTCTTTAATTTTCGCAATACCATTATTATTATATATGGCACTTACAGCATCAAATTCAACCACTGCACAAACTACAGATATCGGAAGACCTTCTGTAATTAAATTTACATCTGCAATGTGTTTGGATTGCCAAACTATGAACAAAATATTTAAAGAAATATTTCCAAAATATCAAAATAAAATTAACTTTACAGAAATACAAGTTCAAGATAAAAATTCTTTTAACGATTCTCAAATAAAAAAATACAACGTAACCCTAGTTCCTACAATTATTCTTTTAAATTCTGAAGGTAAACAGGTAAAAAGAATTGAAGGTGCTATTCCTAAAGAAGAAATGGACAAATATTTACAAGGACTTGAATAATAATGGAAAATTATATTAATTTATTTACACAACAAGGCAGTTTGCCTATATTATTCGGACTTTCGTTTTTAGGAGGTCTTGTTGCATCAATATCTCCATGTTCTCTTGCAATGTTACCTATTATTGTAGGTTATATTGGAGGATATTCTGATGCAAAACCAATTAAGACATTCACTCAAATGCTTTTCTTTGTATTAGGAACAGCTATTGTTTTCTCTATTATAGGTATAATCTGTGCTATTACAGGGAAAGTATTTATATCTTTTGCTGGCGGCTATTTCGGAATATTCCTTGCTGGAATAATTATGGTTATGGGTTTAAAATTAATTGGTGTACTTGATTTTGAATTACCTGTATTTATTAAAGAAATGCCAAAAAATAATGGCACTAACACATTTCTTTATCCAATAATTTTAGGTGGAATTTTTGCACTCGCAGGAACTCCTTGTTCTACGCCAATCTTAGCAGGTATTATGGCCTTTGCATCTTTATCAGCTAGTATTGCACAAGCAATAATTATGTTATTTTTATTCGCTTTAGGACAAGGTTTAATACTAATACTTGCAGGATTTTTAACATCTCACTTAAAAAATTGGAAAGGCTTTTATAAATTCTCAGATTGGCTCTTAAAAATAAGCGGCGGACTATTAGTAATTGCTTCAATATATATTTTTTATAAGATTTTTGCTCCACTTATTGTAAAATAGTTACAAATGCGTTAAAATCATTGTATCTATAGACACAATGGAGAGAAAAAATGAATACATACGAAGGTCAATTAGTAGCAGGTAATGAAAAATTTTGTATAATTATATCAAGATTTAATGATTTCATCGGTTCAAAACTTTTATCAGGAGCAATTGATGAATTAAAACGTCATGGCGTATCTGATGAAAATATCGATATAGTAAAAGTTCCGGGAGCTTTTGAAATTCCTCTTGCAGCTATGAAATTCGCTAAAACTAAAAAATATAACGCTATAATTACTTTAGGCGCAATAATTCGAGGAGCAACAACTCATTATGAACACGTAAGTGCTGAATTATCTAAAGGAATAGCTCAGGTAAGTTTACAAACAGAAGTCCCTGTAATTTTTGGAGTTTTAACAACAGAAAATATCGAACAAGCTATTGAAAGAGCAGGCACTAAAGCTGGAAATAAAGGTTCTGATGCAGCAAAAGCTGCTATTGAAATGGTTAATTTATTAAAATTAATATAAGTGTTTATTATTTAAGGAAATCGGGATTTAACCGATTAGAAAGTTGGTGCAATATGAGTGAAGTAATCACAGAATACAGAAATGAGAATACTAAAAATATCGATATTCTCCCTACAATTGAAATTGTCAGAAAAATGAATGAAGAAGACAAACTTGTAGCACTTGCTGTTGAAGAAGAAACTGAAAATATTGCAGCAGCAGTAGATCTAATTGCCAAACAATTTTTAAAAGGTGGCAGATTATTTTATTTCGGAGCAGGAACATCTGGAAGATTAGGCATTTTAGACGCATCTGAATGCCCTCCAACTTTCAGCGTATCTCCTGATATGGTTCAAGGAATTATTGCAGGAGGCGACAAAGCTTTCAGAACCGCAGTAGAAGGTGCTGAAGATAATTTTGATTTAGGATATGATGATGCCAAAGTATTAAATGAAAACGATGTTGCGGTTGTAATTTCAGCAAGTGGCAACCCAAAATACTTACTCGGAGTACTAAAAAGAGCAGAAGATGTAAATTGTAAAACAATTGGGATTACCTGCAACTCAAATGGTAGAATTGCAGAAGAAGCAGGGGTTGTAATTTGTGCTGAAGTCGGACCTGAAGTTATTGCAGGATCTTCAAGATTAAAAGCAGGAACTGCTCAAAAAATGATTTTAAATATGCTGACTACAGGAGCTATGATTAAAATCGGTAAAACCTATGAAAATTTCATGATTGACCTTAAAGCTACTAATGAAAAACTAAAAGATAGAGCGATCAGAATTGTAGCCCAAATAGCAGACGTTCCACATAGTGAAGCTCTTGCAACTTTGTTAAAATGCGATTGGGAAATAAAAACTGCAATTATATCAATCAAAATGAAACTTAGCGTAGATAAAGCAAGAGAAGAATTAAAAAAACACGGTGGTGTACTTAGAAAACTAATACACCTTGGTCAGGCAATATAAAGGAGAGCTTGAAAATGAAATTAACAGTACTTGGTGCAGGATGTTGGGGGCTAACACTAGCTTGGCTTTTAACAAACAACTTTGAAAATATAACCGTATGGGGTAGAGAACAAGATTTATCAGATGATTTAAAAATAAATAAACATTGTTCCAAACCTCTAGAAGTTCAACTTGACAATAAAGTTGAAATAACATCTGACTTAAAAGAAGCAATAAAAAATGCCGATATAATTTTATCAGTAGTAGCTACATCGGGCACTAGAGATGTTTGTGAAAAATTAAAAGAAGCAGGAATTAAACCGGAACAAATTCTAGTCAATGCATCAAAAGGTATCGAATTACCTTCATTGATGAGAATGTCAGAAGTTATTAAAGATGTATTGCCGGAACAAAAACTAGCAATATTATCAGGTCCTACACTTGCAAAAGAAGTTTTAGCTGGACTACCTACCGCTGCATCTGTAGCTTGTGAGGATATAAAAGTTGCAGAATTCGTACAAAAAGCCTTAAATGTTCCTTCTAAATTCAGATTATACACAAATACTGATGTAATCGGGGTAGAACTCGGCGGATCTTTAAAGAACGTAATTGCAATTGCTTCAGGCTTTGCTCATACAATGGGACTTGGTGACAATTGTGCCGGATCATTGTTAACACGAGGAATGGCTGAAATCGTTCGCGTAAGCATAAATCTTGGAGCAAACCCATCTACTTTATATGGATTATCAGGAATGGGAGACTTAATTGCTACATGCTCAAGTCCAATGTCTAGAAATTACACAGTAGGTTCAATGCTTGCAAAAGGTAAAAAAATAGATGACATACTAAAAGAACTAGGTTCAGTTGCTGAAGGTGTAAAAACATCTAAAGCAATATGTGAACTTGCAAAAAAACTAAACATTGAAGTTCCTGTATCAAATGCTATATATGAAGCAGTTTATACAGATATCACACCACAAGCTCTACTTGAAAAATTAATGAATAGAAAACTTAAAGAAGAAGAAAGATACGTATAATGAAATATGCTGTAAAATATTTAAAAAACACATTTTACCCACTTGATGTCCCAGAAACAATTCACATTGAAAATGGACAGATGGTACTTGTAAGAACAGAAAAAGGAGAAGAAGCTCTAAAAGCATTTGTTGTAAATTCTCAAATTTCACAACTATGGGAAAAAAGCGATAATAAACCTGAACCTTTTCCTGTAATTAGAACATTATCTCAAAGAGATCTTCAAACCTTAGAAGAAATAAAAAAAGAAGAAGTTCAATCGTTTTTTAAATGTCAAGCACTTGTGCAACAGCATAAATTGAATATGAATCTAGTACAATGCAGAATAACTTTTGATAAAAGGAAAATAACTTTTTATTATACTGCACCAGAAAGAGTTGATTTCAGAGCATTACTTAAAGATTTAACCCAAGTTTTTACCCGCGTAAGAATCGATTTAAGACATATCGGTGTAAGAGATGAAACTTCAATTTTAGAAGGCAGCGGTGTGTGTGGAAGACCATTTTGCTGTTCAAGTTTTTTAAGAAAATTTGCAACAATTAACGTAAAATTAGCAAAAGATCAAGGAATGCCTATTGCTCCTGGGAAAATTTCAGGGACTTGCGGAAGACTCCTATGTTGTCTTACATATGAATATTCAAATTATATTGAAGCAGCTAAAGGAATGCCACCTGTTGGTTCTTCTGTTATGACTCCTGACGGATTAGGTAAAGTTTGTTATCTTCAATTCTTAAGCGGCAAAGTCGCTGTTAAAATGGAAGATGGTAAAACAAAAGAATTTCCTAAAGGAGATATCGAAATGGTTGATGCAGATGTAAACGTCGAAATCGATATCCCTGTAATGAATACATATACAGATGATAATGACAACATTGACATTAAACAATTAGAAGATGATAGAAACAGTTCTACAGGAAACGTTTAAACTATTTATTTTGTTTTTTATCACCAAATAATATCATATACCAAGGCTTTTTGATAAAAACAAAATAAATTTCACCATTTGTCAATTTTAATTCATACCTGAAATAATTTTTACGCTTCGAATCTTGTTCTGTTTCACTAATTTGAGCTACTAACTCATCATTAGTAATTTGATGTAATTCTTTTACGCTGACTACTTCCTTGTCAACTATTTTCATTAATTTATCATAATCACTCATATAAATATTATATCAAATATTAAGATATATTTCAAGTGTATATAAAGAAAATACTTTAAATAACCTATATAAATGTCGAAGAAGGGACTCGAACCCTCAAGGCTGTACCACACGAACCTGAATCGTGCGCGTCTACCAATTCCGCCACTTCGACATTACAAAAATTATTTTATTTTTTTGAAAAATTCATCAGAAATTAACTGAGAATATTTACTTTTTTCATTAGCTGAAATTAAGAGTCTTGATTCTCCATCTTTAGTTTCAGCAACAGAAATTATACCACCAATATCACCTATTGGAAGTTTTTTAATTCTTGCTTCAAATTTTACATATGGCACATCTTTTCCATATGAATGCATTGTCCCGTGTTTGGTAACCTTTAAGTCTTCTACAGAAACAGCTTGGTATTTTATTTTACTTATAGCTTTATACAATTTTTCTTCTACATTTTCAGATTTAATATCTTCAACTGTTAAGATGTCCTTATTACCGGAATCAACAACAAACATTTTTTGACCAGACGCTTTATGTTCTGCAACAACAGCATTATAGCCCATAATCCCTGCAGCTCTTTCTATTTCAAATTCATCATTTATTTTAGAAAAATCTCCAACTTTTTGAGCTCTTTCAAGCATGGTATCTTTTGGTGGATTAAAATAATTATTGATTAATCCACTGACAAGTTCTTTACCGCCTAATGCCATAAAACCTACTACAGCTAGTGTAAGGATTATTGCTCTCAAAATATTTTTTAAACAACCCATATTGAAATCCTTATCATGTTATACTATTATTATAACTATGAAAAAGGCAGAAATCAATCTTATCAATACGGCTGATATTAAGGTAGAAGACTTAACTCCTGCAATGCAGGAATATTTAAAGATTAAGCATCAAAACCAAGATAAAATTCTTTTATACAGATTAGGGGATTTTTACGAAACATTTTTTGAAGATGCAGTTACTATGTCTAAAGAGTTAGAATTAACTCTAACAGGCAGAGAACAAGGGAAATTTGGAAGAATTCCTCTTGCAGGAATTCCGGCCAAAGCTGTAAATAATTACATTGAAAAACTTGTTCAAAAAAATTATAAAGTAGTAATTTGTGACCAGTTGGAAGACCCAAAATTTGCTAAAGGATTAGTCAAAAGAGGGGTTACTCGTATTATCACATCAGGCACACTTACAGAAAGCGATTTTCTGCAACAAAATTCTAATAACTATATTTGTGCTTTATTCAAAGATGAAAAAAGCGGAATATGGGGATTTTCATACGCTGATATATCAACTGGAGAATTTAAGGTTACTCAAGCAAATTATGAGCTAATTTTAGCAGAATTAACCAGAATATCTCCTGCGGAAGTTATAGGGCCTTCTGTAAAACAAAAAATTATGCCTTTTCAAATTGTACCTGATGAAAAAATTGATTTACCTGAAGAAATTACAAAAATCTATAACTGCTCAAAAATCCCATCATCAGTATTTGATGCGAATTTTGCAGAAAATAATCTTAAAGCAGTATTTCAGGCAAATAGCTTAGAATCATTTGGATACGACAGATACAAAATAGGTTTTAGAGCAGCAGGTGCATTACTTGCATATGTTTGGGAAACTTTAAAAGACAATGTTCCAAAATTTGAAAGAATTGAACCTTATGAACTTTCTGAATATATGATTTTAGACGGAAGCACAAGAAAAAATCTTGAACTTACTGAAACTTTGAGAGATAAAAATAAATTCGGTTCTCTTTTATGGGCTGTAGATAAGACTAAAACCAATATGGGAGCAAGACTTCTCAAAAATTGGATATGCCAGCCATTAAAAAGAATTGAAGATATTCAAAGCCGTCAAAATTGTATTACTGAACTTGTTGAAAAAACAGACGAGCGAATAAATATCTCTAATTTGCTTGAAAAAATTTATGATATTCAAAGACTTGCTACAAGAATGTCAAACAGCTCAGCCAACCCAAAAGATTTTCTAAGTTTAAAATCATCTTTAATAATGTTACCTGACTTATTAGATGCGACAGAATCTCTTGAATTTAACCCACTTTCTCAAATTGTACAATATAAAGATGAAATTGCAGAATATACAAATTTAATTGATAGAACAATTTCTGAAAATGCATCTGCTCTAATAAAAGAAGGCGGAATTATTAAAGAAGGCGTATCAGGAGAATTGGATTACTTTAGAGAACTGCTTTCAGGCGGAGAAAATTGGCTAAAAGATTTTGAAGAAAAAGAAAAAGAAAGAACAGGGATTAAATCCTTAAAAATTGGATTTAACAAAGTATTTGGTTACTTCATCGAAATTTCAAATTCTTATCTTAATCAAATTCCTGAAGGCTATATCAGAAAACAAACGCTTACAAACGGGGAAAGATTTATCACAGAAGAACTGAAAAAGCACGAAGATGATGTACTATCTGCAAAATTCAAATCTACAGAACTTGAATATAAACTATTCTGTGATTTCAGAGAATATTCAAAAGAGTTTGTTTCAAAAATTAGAGAAATAGCAGATTGTATTGCAAAATGTGACGTATACACAGGTCTTGCACAAACTGCTGCAGAAAATAATTTCTGCAAACCTATAATTGATGAATCTGATGATTTTATTGTTAAAAACGGACGTCACCCTGTATTAGAAAAGATACTTCCACTTGGTGAATATGTAGCAAACGATTTGGAATTAAAATGTAATTCTGCTGATTCTACTCAATTTATGATATTAACAGGTCCTAATATGGCAGGTAAATCTACATATATGCGACAAAATGCATTAATTGCGATTTTAGCACAAATAGGCTCATGGGTTCCTGCAGATTATGCAAAAATCGGAGTTATAGATAAAATCTTTACACGTGTAGGGGCTTCAGATGATTTAACATTAGGGCAATCTACATTTATGGTAGAAATGATCGAAACAGCTTGTATTTTAAACTCTGCAACAGAAAGAAGTTTCATTCTACTTGATGAAATAGGCAGAGGCACAAGCACCTATGATGGTGTTGCAATAGCTTGGTCTGTTGCAGAATATATTGCAACGAAAATCAAAGCAAGATGCATTTTTGCGACTCATTATCACGAATTAAACGTAATGACAAAAACTTATCCGCAAATTAAAAATTACAGAATTACTATTAGTGAAGAAAACGGAGAAATTGAATTTTTGCGTAAAATAGTACAAGGAGGAGCTAGCAAAAGTTACGGTATTCAAGTTGCAAAAATGGCAGGACTTCCAAGTGCTGTAATTAAAAGATCTCAAGATTTAATGACAAGAATGCAAAAAGATTACTCAAATAATCTTGCAACACGCAAAAAAGCTACAGATGCGCCAACAGTCGAAGTTCCTCAACTTAATTTATTCAACTAACCTTGACAAAAAATCAAAAATAATAAATAATAAGAAAAAAGATGGAGGTTGAAAAATGTTTAGACAAGAAGCTTTGAGAGTACCCCCCCCCCGCGAAACATAAATGGTTCTAAGGCTTTCACTCTTGCAGAAGTATTAATTACTCTTGGAATTATTGGGATCGTTGCTGCACTTACAATACCAACATTAATTAGTAAATATCAAGAAAAACAAACAATTGTTAAACTAAAAAAAGTATATTCTATTTTACAAAATGCTTATACTGATGCAGAAGCAGAATATGATAAACCTCGTTATTGGACAACTCCTGATTATACAGAAGATAATAACATAATAATATGGAATATTTTAACAAAACATATAGCTAACAAAAAAATCTGTACTAAAAATTGCTTTCCAACTTATAAAAATCTAAAAGGGCAAAGATTATCTCTTGGTGGAGATATTCATGATTACATGACTATAATATTACCTGATGGAGCTGTTTTATCAGCAAATTTTCCTTGGACAACTCTATATGTTGGAGGAGATAAGTTTCCAGTAGGTCCAATAACAGTAGACTTAAATGGATTAAAAGGTCCTAATGTCGCAGGGAAAGACTACTTTAGATTTTGGTTAACTCATGGAAAGGGAATAGTGCCTTGTGGCGCTCAAATATATCCGGATGATGATACTTGGGTTACTGGAATGCAAAGTGATAATAATGGGTCTTGTTTTACAGGCTGGGTTATACAACAAGAAAATATGAAATATACCAAATGCAAAGATTACACAAAATTCACTTGGTCACACCCAAGTTGTGACTAAAAACTATCCATAGGAATATTAATAAATATTTGTAAAAATTTTAAATTTCAATAACAAAAAATCTCCTGTTTAGTTTTAAATACAAACAGGAGGTATTTTATGTCTGGTGTTGAATTAGAATTAAATAAAGTAACTGCTCCAATACAATTACAATCTGCAAAAACTAATAACAAAACTGATGAACAAAAAACGCAAATAGCTGCATCTAATGCAACAGAGCAAAAGCCAGACAGTTTTGAAAAAACTCAAGAAATTCCTCAAACAAATATAAAAGAAGAAGAAACAAAAAATAAAGCAAACAATAATCAACCAAAAAGTTTTAAAGAAAAATTCGCAAGTTTTTGTAAGACATTTGTAAAAACAGGCGACTACTTAAAAGCAACAGGTGCAACTGTAATCTATGGAGGACTTGCAGCTGGAGCTATAATGTTTTCTAACTGGCTTTTCAAAGGTTGGCCTAAAGTTATAAAAAAACAAATCAAATTTGAAGATATGTTCAACAAACCTCTAAAATGTATCAGTAAATCCTCAAAAATATTTGCAGGATTAACTGCAGCTGCTATCGGGGGTTACCAGTTTGCTAAAGCATATCTAAAATCGAACCAACACGCAGCACATGTAGATCAAAAATTAAATAACTACTCAAAAGTTAAATCGTGAAAAAATCAACAAAATCTTCATTCATAAAACCTTGATTTTCTGCACTGCTTAACCATACCCATATTCTTGGATCATCTAACTTTAGCGTATCTTCATGAATTTCATTAATTTTATGATTTTCAAATTTTTCACTTACAAATGATTCAAATCTTTCATTCATATAAAAACCTCATTATTGCTACTTCTATAATTTATTTAATGAGAAATTTATATATGTCAAACTAAATCAAGTTTTTATAATGCTCGTTATAAAAATCCCCAAAACTGTCATTTAAGATAGCTTCTCTACATTTTTGCGAAAAATCTACAAGATATTTGATATTATGAATAGATAATAATGTTGCAGCAGTAGATTCTCCACATCTCCACAAATGTCTAATATAAGCTCTTGAATGATTTTTACAAGCATAACAATTACAACCTTCAACCAAAGGACGAGGATCGTCATAATATTTTTGGGTTTTGATATTAGATTTGCCATTAGGAGTAAAGAATGATCCGTGTCTTGCATTTCTTGTAGGCAAAACACAATCGAACATATCAATTCCGCGTTTAATACCGTCTAATAAATCTTCAGGAGTACCTACTCCCATTAAGTAACGAGGTTTGTTATTAGGTAACAACGGTGCTGTAAATTCTACAAAGTGATTCATAATATCTTTAGTTTCACCAACGCTTAATCCGCCAATTGCATAACCAACAGCATCATAAGATGAAATAACAGCAGCACTTTCACGTCTTAAATCATCGTAAAAAGCTCCTTGAACAATAGGGAAAAGAGCTTGTTTGGGATTAGTTTTAGCTTTAAAACATCTTTCTAGCCAACGATGAGTGCGTTCCATAGCTTTTTTAGCAGTATCATAATCACAAGGAAATGGTGCACACTGATCAAATGCCATAATTATATCTGCACCAATATCCTGTTGAATTTCCATAGAAACTTCAGGGTTGATAAAATGTTTTTTACCATCTTTAGGATCTCTAAATTCAACACCATCTTCTGTGATCTTATTCAAATGGCTTAATGAAAATACTTGAAACCCACCAGAATCCGTCAACACAGGTTTATGCCAATTCATCCAACTGTGAATTCCGCCAAATTGCTTAATTAACTTTGTACCAGCTCTCAAATATAAATGATATGAATTAGAAAGCATAATCTGAGCACCTGTATCCATAATTTGATCAGCTGTTAAAGTTTTAACAGCTGAATTTGTGCCAACAGGCATAAAGATAGGAGTTTTAATTATTCCATGAGGAGTTGTTAAAATACCTGCTCTTGCGCCTGTTTGTTTACATTCATGCACTAATTCATATTTAAAATATTCATGAGCATTATCTCTCATTACTCATCAACACTTTCTGTAACAATTTCCATCATATTTTTATAATCTGTACAAAGTTCTTCAGGTTTAAAGTAAATATTAATTTCTCTTTCAGCACTTTCAATACTATCAGAACCATGAATTGTATTATATTCTTTTAATTGAGCATAATCAGCTCTGATTGATCCTACATCAGCTTCACATGGATCAGTTGCACCTAAAAGATGACGAATCCCTTGAACAGCTTTATATCCTTGAAATACCATTGCAATAATAGGACCACTTGTAATATATTTTACAAGACTTGGATAAAATGGTTTATTGATATGTTCTGCATAATGTTTTGCAGCAATATCTTCTGTTACTTGAAGCATCTTCATGCCGATAAGTTTATAACCTTTCTTTTCAAAACGGCTGATAATCTCTCCGACACAACCTCTAATAACTCCGTCAGGCTTAATTGCCACAAATGTTCTTTCTTCTGTATGCATAATTCCTCCATTCAAGTTTATTTTAGCATAAACATAAGCTATTTAACAGGTTCTAATTTTTTGATACTCTTCATCAACATAAATGACATAATTATACAAAGGATAATCGCCGCAGACGCAAGCCCAATCCAAAAACCTTTTAAATTCAAATGGTAATGAAAAGCTAAAGTGCAACCCACAGGGATAGAAATTAACCAATAAGCTATAAAATTAGAAAGCAAAACAACACCTGTTCTTTTTATACCTTTGAAAATACCTGCAAGCGATACCTGCAACCCGTCAAATACCTGAAATACAGATAAAATGTACAAAATAGGAACAGATATTTTAATAAGATTAGCATCTTGAGAGAACAAGCCGACAAGAAAATGAGGGAAGCTTGAAAACACAAGAGCACTCAACATCATAAAACCTGTGCATATAACAATTCCGACAAAAGAATATCTTTTCAAATCCTTTATATTTCCTGCACCGTTTGCAAACCCAACCTTAACCGCAATAGCATTGGAAACCGCAAACGGAACCATAAACGAAATTGTCGTAAGCGTACAAACCAAATTTTGAGCTGCCGCATAAACACCGTCAACCCTTCCCATAAGAATTGCGATACTGTTAAACGCAATAAATTCAACCATAACAGCACAAGATATAGGAATTCCAATCTTTATCAAACTCTTATAATATTCAAAATCCTTGTAATCTTTAAAATTCATAAGAGTAAAGCAATATATAAGAAGCGCAAAGCCCATAAAATATCTTATAATAAAACTTGCAACAGCAAGCCCAACAACTCCCAAAGAAGGAATAGGCCCAAACCCGAATACCATTGCAAAACAAAGCGCAATATTTAAAAATACCGCAATAGCCGTAATCAAATTAGGAAATACAACAATTTCGAAAGCCTGCAAAAATTCCTTCAGAGCAGAATGTAAATATGCGCCGAAAGTTGCAAAAGCTGTAATAAACATATATTCCTTAATCATTGGCACCAACTTAGGTTCAAAATGCAAATAATCAATAACAGGAATAAATGCAAGCACTGCAAGCATAATTATAAAAGCCAAAAGCATTGCAAATCTGATTGTCGGATAAAAATATTTTTTAGCGCTTTTTCTTTCACCTCTAAAATTAGAAAGCAAAGGCGAAACACTTGAAATTAAACCCACTCCAAAAGTCTGAATACAATTTGTAATGGCCGTTGCAATACTAATTGCAGCAAGAGTATCTGTCGAATGGTGACCGGCGACCAAAACATCACCCGCACCAATCAGGATAAACCCTAGGTTTCCCATAATAATAGGCAGGGCAATATTTAAAAGTTCTTTTGCATAATACTTAAACTGAGTGCTCATACGAGCATGATTATAACATAAACAAAATTAAGCGTTATAATCGAGCTTATTTCCAACATTTTGAGATTTAACGGCTTGAGCCTGCATTTTTATACTTTGAGCCTGTGCAGCTACTCGATAATCCTGATCAGAAGGATCAAATGGTGCCATTGCAGATCTAATTACTGTATTTGCATCATTAATTGTTTTTTGAGGATTGTTAGGATTCAGTGAAGGCATTTTAATATCAACATGACCTGCAAATGGAATTCCATCTGCATTACGCTCAATAACTATTGAGCCCGCTAAAGCTCCACCGGCAGATTTATGCGCTAGCTCATGAGCATAGATCTCATCATAATTTTTCTTAATCAAAGCATCCTTTTGAGCTTTTTGTTGTTCTTTTTGCTTTTCAATAGGATTTGTAAACCTGTAAAACAAATTAATTCCTGCCATACAAAAACCTCACACACATACTACCTACTATAATTGTAACACATTTATAAGAGGTTTTCAACCCTAATATTAAATAAAAGTTACCAAGGATAATCAGGCTTAATTTTCCAACCATCCATCATTATTACAGCAGCACAAGCATCACCTGCTCCATAATAATCAGGACCGCTTGCCCCTTTATAGCAACCTCCAGTTCTTATAGGACCTTTCAATAATTTTTCCCTTGTAATATTTCCAGTTGTATAAGGCACAGTCCCAGTAACTCCAAAAGGCTTGAATGCAGTATCTTTAGATGGTTTCAAAACAAAAGTAAAAACTTCCTTGCCTTTTTCAGCCTTTCTATTTGAAGGGATTTTTATATACACTTCAACTCGAATTTCTTCATAAGCATTATACCGATAAAAAGCAAAAGCTTTTGCAGCTCCTCCACTTTTAAGAATGACGTAAGGGGAAACCATATAACCAACATATAAATCCTTATTTCCTCCTAGTTGTGCAGATTTTGGAACTCCTACACACTTAAAAGCCTTATTACTTGAACAATCCTGAGATTGAATAACTTTAACATATGGTTCAATATATTTTTGAGCCCATAATCCAACCTCTGAAGCTGTATTATAATTCCAAGTTGAGATATCACCATAATCACTTATTGCCATTTGCAATGCTAAATTCAACTCTGCATAAGCTTTTCTCAAAGACGTTGCAACAACTTCCTTTTGATGATTTACTACTAAGGTTGGTATTGTCATTGCTGCAACAATCCCAATAATACCTAATGTTATTAATACTTCTGCTAATGTAAAACCTTTTTTATTTTTATAGTGATGTAACATATCACTAATATAACATCGTTTAAATCCTTTTTCAACACCTCGAAAGGCTTGTGGTGCAAGCTCTAAATTGCCCCCCCCCCGAAATTTTCAAAGTTCTGGAAATATTTCATAAACTACTCCTTTATTTGACATATAACATATCAAATTATATCAAATTATTTCAAATAGTGCAATAAAAAAGCCAAAGATTTAAATCTTCGGCTTTTTTAATATAAAATTAAACAATGTTATTTTTTATCTTTTCCTGTTCGTTTATAGAAATCTTCTATAAAGCCAGTATTAAAGTTTCCACTCATAAACACAGGATCTTCAATGATATCTTGGTGGAACGGAATTGTTGTTTCAACGCCAGTAATAACATATTCTTTCAATGCTCTATACATTCTGCGTCTAGCTTCATTTCTTGTTCTACCCCAACAAATTAATTTTCCAATCATTGAATCATAATATGGCGGGATTGAATAATCTTGATATGCATGAGAATCCACTCTTACACCAAAACCTCCCGGAGTAACATAACCTGTAATAGTTCCTGGATTTGGCATAAAATCTTTTTCTGGATTTTCAGCATTAATACGACATTCAATTGCATGACCTCGAAGAACAATATCGTCTTGAGTAAAATCAAGTTTTTCGCCCGCAGCAACCATAATTTGTTCTCTAACTAAATCAACATTAGAAATCATTTCTGTTACACAGTGTTCAACTTGAATTCTGGTATTCATTTCCATAAAATACCATTTACCATCATGGTCTAGCAAGAATTCACAAGTTCCTGCACTTTCGTAATTAATAGCTTTAGCTGCTCTTACAGCTGCAGCACCCATTTCTTTACGAGTAGCTTCATCAATTGCTGGAGATGGAGCTTCTTCTAACAATTTTTGATGACGTCTTTGAATTGAGCAATCTCTTTCACCTAAGTGAACCACATTTCCATATTGGTCTGCTAGTATTTGAACTTCAATGTGACGAGGATTTTCCAAATATTTTTCAGCATACACATCAGGATTTCCAAAGAAATTCTGAGCTTCTGATTGACAAAGATTCATATTAGTTTCAACATCTTCATCACTTCTGCAAATTCTCATACCTTTTCCGCCACCGCCTGCTGTAGCTTTTAATATAATCGGATAACCTACTTTATGAGCAAATTCTTTTACTTCTTCAGGAGTTTTTAAAATTCCTGTACCAGGAGTAACAGGCACGTTGTTTTCAATCATAGTTTTACGTGCAGTAGCTTTATCTCCCATTTTTCTCATTGCTTCAGCTGTAGGTCCGATAAATTTAATACCATGTTTTGCACAAATTTCAGCAAAATCAGCTCTTTCAGACATAAAACCATATCCGGGGTGAATTGCGTCAGCTCCAGATACAATTGCAGCAGAAATAATTGCAGGTATACTCAAATAACTTTTAGAACTTTGAGCAGGTCCGATGCAATATGCTTCTGTTGCAAGTCTTACATGAAGAGAATTTGCATCAGCTTGAGAATAAATTGCTACAGTTGGAATACCAATTTCTCTACAAGCTCTTATAATTCTTACAGCAATCTCTCCGCGATTTGCAATTAATACTTTTCTAAACATATTTTCTTATCCCTATAAAACAGTAACAAGTGAATTTAAAAATTCACTTGTTACTACTCACTATTCTTTTATTCAATATACATTAAAACTTGACCAAATTCTACAGGTTGACCGTCTTGTACGCAAATTTCAACAATTTTTCCTGAGAATTCAGATTCAATTTCATTCATTAATTTCATAGCTTCAACGATACATACAACATCGCCTTCTTTAATAGTTTGACCTACTTTTACAAATGGGTCAGCATCAGGAGATGGAGCAGAATAAAAAGTTCCAACCATTGGAGATGTCAAAGGTTTACCTTTTTTAACTTCTTTTTGTTCTGCAGGAGCTGAAGGTTGAGCTGCTTGAGGTTGAGCAACAGGAGCTGCTACTACAGGAGCTGCTGTAACACCTACAACTTCATTTCTTAAAGTAATAGCTTGTTCACCATCTTCTAAAGATATTTCTGTCAAAGAATTATCAGCTAAAACTTTTGCTAATTTTTCAATATATTCTATATCAAATTTCATTATTTTGCCTTTCTTAAACATTATACAGAATTACGCTCTATCTAAATATTCATTAGTTCTTGTATCAACTCTGATTTTGTCACCATTTGAAATAAAGAATGGAACGTTAACAACAGCACCAGTTTCAAGAGTTGCAGGTTTAGTACCGCCTTGAGCTGTATTTCCCTTTTCAGATGGAGGAGTATCAGTTACTTCCAAAATAACGTGAGCTGGAAGATCTACACCGATAATTCTTGAATCATGCATTAATACTTGAACAATCATATTTTCTTTCAAATATTTAATACCATCACCAATTTGATCTTCTGTTAATTGAAGTTGTTCATAGGATTCGTTATCCATCATAACGTATTCTTTACCTTCTTTATATAAATATTGCATTTCGCGTCTATCTAACATAGCTTTTGCAACTTTTTCACCGGCTCTGAATGTTTTTTCAACAACTTGACCTGTTTCTACGTTTTTAAGTTTTGATCTTACGAAAGCTGCACCTTTACCCGGTTTTACGTGTAAAAATTCAACAACAGACCACAAACCGTTGTCTAGTTGAAGCGTTAAGCCTGTTTTTAAATCGTTTACTGAAATCATATTTTTCCCCTTTTCATAATAATATAATCATTCTATGTAAGTCGATAATACCATAAACATCAAAAACTTCAAACAATTGTTACAATTAAGACTTAAATTATTAACATACTAGCAAAAATTTTAATGTTTGTTTATTATATAAACAGAATTTAATGAGGGGTATAAATTATGAAAATTTCAGCTATCAACAGATGTTGTCCAAAACCGCAGTTCACATCTCAAAAAAACGGTTACGAAAATCCTATTAACAGAAAAACAGAAAAAGGTCTTGCAATATGGGGCTCTATTGGCGGAAGTGCTTTAGTTGGAGCTACAGCTGCAGGAATTGGGAGTTGTTTTATCAAATCAGGAGCTAAAAGCAGAGGTCTAAAACTCGGAGGCATCGGAGCTGCTGCAGGATTATTAACTTTAGCTCTTACACTACCTGCAAAACTTTATGATACAAAAGTAAGAGCTTTCACTAGAGAAAAAGAAATGGATGTATTCTCTCGTGACAGAGAACTTAAATCTAATATTTTAGAAGAAGTTGATAACGAAGTAAAAGATGAAGATGTTTCCTTAGATCAAAAAATCAACCATTATACATCTGTTCAAATGGCAAATAAAGGTAACGGAATGCTTATCAAAGGAGTATAAATGAGAATTAGCGCAATTAATCACAGCTACTCATTTACTCAACAAAAACAAACATCCAAAAACAATAATAACCCAATATCAAAAACAGGAGAAAAAGCAAAACTTACTAAAGCAGCTTTTGTCGCAGGATTAGGACTGGGAGCAAAATTATTATTCGAAATTTTGGATGGAGACTTTGTTGTTGATACTTTAGGCGAAAAAGCTGAGAAAATAGTTGACAAACAACATAAAAACGCAACTAAAAATAAAAAAGCTCTTTTAGCACTCGGAGCTTGGGCAGGATTAGTTATGGCATTTATTGGCGGTTTTGCTATGCTTTATACAATATTCAAAGCACCTAATATAAATTACAACGGTAACGTTAATGCCTTTAAAAAAGGCAAAGATATGGATGTATACATTAAAGGCAACAAGGTCGAAAAAGAAATTTATACCCAAATGAATGAAAAAGCTAAAAACGCAAATAAAGAAGAAAAAGCTAAATTAAAAGAGCAATATCTGCAAATGAAAACTGCAAAAAACCAAGTCCCAGACTTTGTAAAATAGAAAATATATTGACAAAAAATAAAAAATAATAAATAATAAGAAAAAAAATGGAGGTTGAAAAATGTTTAGACAAGAAGCTTTGAGAGTGCCCCCCCCCCGCGAAACGTAAACTGTTCTAGGGCTTTCACGCTTGCGGAAGTATTAATTACTCTTGGTATTATCGGGGTAGTTGCAGCACTTACAATTCCGACATTAGTAGGTAAATATAAACAAAAATTAGTTGAAAATAAGCTAAAACAAACATATTCAATACTTAGTAATACTCTTTTAACTGCAATTGATGAAAATGGTCCATTATCACAAGAGGCATATAACAATCAATATGACTATTTCTTTAAATATTTAAAACCAGTAAAGCACTGCAGCGAATCAGACCCACAAACAGGGCTATGTAAACGAAACCCATGGAATTATAAATACCCATTAGATTTTTACATATTACCAAATGGAACTCGCGTCACTTGGAAAAAAGGATACAGCTTAGGAGATAGAGAAGACTATTATGGATCTTTTTACGTAGATTTAATGGTAACGCACAACCCAGAAAAAGGGACACCAAAAGTTGACCAATTTGCGTTTGTACTTCCTAATCCTAAAGTAATTGATAAAAATATATTTGTTGGCTATGATATGGGACTTAGTGGAGGAATGACGCAAACTTGTAACTTAATATCCCCAAGCAATAGCAACCCTACATATAATAGAAAATCAGCCATTGAAACTTGCGATCAAATGGGATCAACAAATGATTCATCAATAGACTACAATTATGGAATTCATAGATGTACAGCTCTTATTGTATGCAATGATTTTAAAATTCCAAAAGATTACCCATACAAATTTTAAATAGCTAACTTTTTTATGCTAAAATAATCTTGCAATGGCTGAAGGACAAATTTATAAAATTCATTCAGATTTTTATTACGTTGATGATGGCGTAAACTCTTTTGAATGCAAAATTAGAGAAGTTTTGAAAAAACAAAAAGAAAAAATTCTCGTCGGAGATTTTGTTGAGTTTGAAAACGGAGTTATCACAAATCTCATTGAAAGAAAAAATTTCATAAAACGTCCAAGCGTTGCAAATATTGACCAAATTATTATTGTATCTGCCCTAAAACAGCCTGATTTAGACTTACATCAATTAAACAGATATATCGCTCTTGCAAAATATTACAATATACCAACTGTTCTTTGTTTTAACAAAGAAGACTTAAAATGGGAAAAACAACTTGGTGAAAAAATTAAAAAAATATATTCTCCTTTAGGATACAAAATAGTATTCACTTCAGCCACAGAACATAAGGGAATAAAAAACTTTGAAAAATTACTAGATGGAAAAACGAGTGTACTTTGCGGAAATTCAGGAGTAGGCAAATCAAGTCTTGTAAATGCAATTAATCCTAATTTTAATTTAAGAACAAAACAGGTAAGTGAAAAAACTCTAAAAGGAACTCATACCACAAGACATTGTGAAATAATGAAACTCAACGACACCTCTAGAATTGTTGATACACCAGGTTTTAGCAACGTAAAATTTGATTTTATTTTACCTGCAGATGTAGATCTTTTGTTTGATGATATTGCAAAATATAGAGATGATTGCAAATATTCTGACTGCCTTCATATTAATGAAGATGAATGCAATGTTTTAAATAACATTGATAAAATTGACTCTACACGATATGAAAGCTATCTTGCTTTCATTGATGAAGCAAAAGAATACAAAGAACGCATAAAATACGAAGGCAAAAAACAAGAAAATAATAAAAAATTTGTACACAACAAACATATTGCAAAAATTAGCGAGAAAAAACGACAAAGCGCACGAAACACTTTAAAACAAAATATTTATAAGGATTTTGAAAATGAAGATGAATGATTACATTGATTTGGTAAATAAAACAATTGATGAACTTATGCCTATAAATTATCCGCATAAAATTTTTAAGGCAATGAAATATACAGTTACACTACCAGGCAAAAGATTAAGACCTGTTATGTGTTTGGAAACCTGCAGAATGTTTGGAGGAAATTATAAAGATGCACTTCCGACAGCCTGCGCAATAGAAATGCTTCACGCTCAAACCCTTATTCACGATGACCTTCCTTGTATGGATAATGATATGTATAGACGTGGTCAATTAACAAATCATATGGTATTTGGCGAAGCTCACGCAGTGCTTGCTGGAGATGCACTCTTAACTTTTGCCCCACAAATCATTCTTAAAAATTCCAAAGAATTAGGATCTGATAAATTAATCAAAATTATGGAAGAATATTTCCAAGCTGCAGGAGCTTACGGAGTAATAGCAGGACAAGTTGTTGATATTGAAAGTGAATCTTTAATAAAAGCTATGGAAATTTCAGGTGGAGTTGATAAAGATGACGAACAATTACCTGAAATTTTAAATTATATTCATAGCCATAAAACTGCAGATTTATTTAAACTAGCCCTAAGAACAGGAGCAATAATTGCAGGAGCAAGCGACAAACAATTAGAAGAAATTACAGAATTTGGTCAAACACTTGGCATCGCATTCCAAATTGCAGATGATATTTTAGATGAAACATCTACCTTTGAAGAAATGGGCAAAACCATGGGCAAAGATAAAGAAGCTGGCAAACTTACATATACTGCCCTATATGGTCTTGAAAAAGCAAAAAAAGATTTGAATCAACTAATAGACAAATGCTTTGACATCTTAAATAAAAACGAATTAAAATCAGAAGTTTTTGAACAAATTTTAAACAAAATCAGAATAATATAATTATGAACTTTGCAAATGTAGCATTATTATGCTATACTTATAAAACATAATACAAAAGAGAGTAGGAATTAATGATTACAGGAATAGTTAATACTGGATACGAGGCAATATCAGCCGGAATATTAGCAGCATTTTTAGCTCAAGTTATTAAATTTTTTATATTCACAATTAAAACAAAAAAAATTAACTTTAAAATATTTACAACCACAGGAGGGATGCCTAGTTCTCACTCTGCAGGTGTAATGGGGCTATCTACAGCTGTTGGATTAATTGAAGGCTGGGATTCTATTGTATTTGCTATTTCAATAGGCTTTGCTCTAATCACAATGTATGATGCAGCAGGTGTAAGAAGAGCTGCTGGAAAAACCGCAGCTTGCTTGAATAGAATGATGGAAGATTTCTACAAACACAATGTCCAAGCAATAGGTGGAAAATTAAAAGAATTACTTGGGCATACTCCTTTTGAAGTTATCATGGGAGCAATATTTGGTATTATATTTGCATATTCTTATCATTGCTGGTTATCTTAACACATAACAATATAGAATAATGAATAAAAATAAAAAAAATTATATAATATATAAAATTATAATTATATGTATTTTATTTTTAGGAATATTTTTAAGAACTAAATATTTTCTTAATTTTAGATGGCTTTGGGCAGATGAAATTGCATTATTAACAAATATATATAATGCACCATTAACAAACTCTTTTATGCCATTACAATTTGCACAATCTGCTCCTCCTTTATTTTTATTTTTATCTCAACTAATTCTTTACTTTTTTAAATTTATTACCAACTACCATGTACAAAGCCTTAGAATCATTCCTTTTATTTGTTCAATTGTTTCAATACCAACATTCTACTTATTATCAAAAAAATTTTTAAATAATAAAATTTGTTTAATAATGAGTAATTTATTATTTTGCTTTAATATTCACTTAATATACTTTGCACAAGATTTTAAACAATATAGCAGCGATGTTTGCACTTTTATAATAGTTTTAATTAGTTATTTTTTTATAAATCTAAAAGAGATTACAAAAACTCAAATTATACTATTATCTCTTTTTTATATTATGTGTAGCTGGTTTTCTATTACTAGTATTTTTGCAATAATTACCATTTTATTTGTGCTAACAAGCAATAAAGATTTTAAATCAAATATAAAAAAGTATATAATTTTAACAATCCCATTTTTATTTAATCTTATTCTAGTTTATTTATCTCAAAAACATTCTGCTTACGATATACGACTAATATCATTTTGGTACAAAGGATTTATAAATATTTATGACCCTTCATCTTTCATATCAATTATATACAACGCTATTAATTATTATTTTAAAGAAATACCATTATTAAACAGCACTATTTATTTGTTAACATTTTTTATAGGAATCTTCATATGTACTAAAAATTTAAAAAATGAAAAAAATCAATTATTAATCCTCCCAATATTTTTCATGTACATAGCATCTTTATTACAAATTTATCCTTTTGAAGGTAGAACTGCACTATATCTATTTCCTATATTTATAATTCTAATATGCAGTTCAATAAATTATATTAATTCTCAAAATTTAAAACAAATTATATTGATAATATTTGTAATATTTAATATTTCAAATATTTTAAAGTATCAAGAATTATTTAGTTTCAAAACCGGAAACCTCAATAATAGTATAAATGAATATTTAACAGACGCAAAATTTAACTTAAATAAAAGTTCTATAATACTAAACAATCTTGATGCTGTAACATATACTTTTTATAATCAATTATACAAATTTAACCCAAAAAGCAATTTCATAGAACTTAATGATATAAATACTATAAACATAAACTTACTACCTGCAAACCAAACATATTATGTAATATGTTCTAACGGAAACAATCATCCTGACCTTACATCAAATATAACCAGAGAAATTTATCACAATAAATTAATAAAGAACATCAAATCTGCAAACAATATAAAAATACTGAAAATACATACTGACACTTCAGGAAACATTCTTATTAAATTCAAAAAATAACCTCTTGCCTTTTTTTATTATTCATGTAATAATAAAATCATTAATAAGGGCTTATAGAGAAAATCTATATCCGAAAGTTTGTACCCTTAGGGAAAGAAAGAGATACTCAAAAAGTAATGAGTGCTAAACAGCAGGAATTTAACTACAAATTCATAAAAGAAAATGCGAGTGCCGGAAGTTGGCGTAGAGGCTACGAATACCACCTTAAAGATATGGTATTTGATTCTTATCCTGAAAAAAACTTTTATATGGCTAAAGTAAAAGGAAATTTTCAGGATCATTATAATACTGATTTAATCTTTAAGAAAAACAAAGTAGAAGCAAGATGTAATTGCCCGCTTAAAGAAGAATGGTGTAAACACGCAGTAGCAGTTGCTCTTAAAGCAATAGACGAACATGCTTATGAAGACTGGCTTGAAACAAAATTTGGAATGGAATTTGATTTCCCTGATGAAAATACAGCACTTACAGAAGCTCCTCAAGGGAATTATATTTTCCACTTTAATTCAAAACGAAAAGCGAATTTTTTCTCTGTATTAGTTAGATCAAGAGAAACTGGGAAAGTTGTAAGACAAATTGAACCTATTTTAAGAGCCTTAATTGAAGCTCAAAAACAAAATCCTGATTTCGAATTAAATAATTCTCAAAAAGTTGAAGTCGCAATTTTCCAACAATTGCTAACTGTTTCAAGACAAGATAAAAAAGCAGGCTGGTACGATATTCCAATCACAAAATTTGGACCGATGTTTACTCTTTTGTCTAAAGCCGATGAAGTTCTTGATGAAAAAACAAAAGAAAGATTAAAGTTCACAGATGAAGAATGGAAGCTTATATTAAATGTAAATACAGGTGTACAAGGTACAATTCTTTTATCTTTAGAATGGAAAAGACCTGATAAAGACGATGTTTACCCTCTTGAAGAAGTAAGATATTTCTCAAGACATTTGAAATGGGGAAGATATAAAAATATAATATTCCCAACAAACATCGCAATGAGTTCAATCCCTCAAAATATATTAAAATCATCTTTTACAGACTTAAAAGACGCTGACGGCGGAAAATTTATTTATGAAGAATTACCAAAACTTCAAGAAATTATGGACGTTGAAATCGCTGATAACATTAGCCAATTAATGCTTACAGAACGTCCTCCTTTGAATATTGTAACAATGGGAATTGACTATGACCAATCATTAAAGGCATCTTTAGAATTTGAATATGACGGAGTAGTTGTTCCATATTCAAAAACAACCGCAGAAAAATCTCCATATATTACAATTAAAAAGCCTGGAGAAGATTTGGTATATTGGGTTAAAAGAAACCTTAAGCACGAACAAGAAGCTTATCAAATGCTTCTAGCTTGCAGATTTGTTCCAATGCAGACTAATAACTTAGCTTTAGAAAAAGAAAATGCTATCGACTTTTATAACTACTATATTAAACAAGCCGGAGAAGGTTGGAAATTTGTAGAAAAAGATGATATGAATTTCTTTAAGCTAATGGACGATCCATTCAAGTTATGTGCCAAAATCGATTTTTCAGAAGAAGCAGAAGATAGTTTTGAAATATTCTTATACGGTCAAGCAGGAGAAGAAATTATCAACTTTGATGAAGTATATGAAACAATTCAAAGTGGAGAAAAATACAGTCGTATAAGAAGTCTTGGATTTGTTGAATACCCTGCTCAAGATATTTATTCTATTATGCGTGCATTCAATTCTTTTGATGTATACAGAAATAATGAAAATAAATTTATCGTAAAAACTTATCGAGCAGGTTTAATAAATGAACTTAAAAACCTAAATGTAGAACTTGTTTTGAGTGAGGAATTTGAAACATTCTGGAAACAGATGTCTAATTTCTCAACCTCAGAAGATTTAAGACTTCCTGCTGGAATTAATGCAGAATTTCGTGAATACCAGACTAAAGGTTTTGGCTGGTTATGGTTCATGTATAAATATGGACTTAACGGAATCCTAGCAGATGATATGGGGCTTGGGAAAACATTACAAGCTTTAGCAGTAGTCCAAAAAGCTAAAGAAGAAGATGGTCCTGCTCCAACTTTGGTAATTTGTCCAACTACTGTCGTCTTCAACTGGGAATCTGAAATTCAAAAATTTGCTCCGACATTAACAACTTTAAAACTTGCCGGAGTTGACAGAAAACAATTCTTCAAAGAAATTCCAAATTATGATGTTGTAATTACTAGTTATGCACTTGTAAGACGTGACATTAACAAACTCAAAGAATACAATTTCAGATATGTAATTCTTGATGAATCACAAAATATTAAAAATGCAATGTCACAGACTGCCCAAGCTGTTAAAAAATTACAAGCATCACATAAATTGGCTCTATCAGGTACTCCAATTGAAAATAAATTGGAAGAATTATGGTCTGTATTTGACTTCTTAATGCCTGGATTCTTATTTAATATGGCTGAATTCAATGCAAGATACGTAAATCCTATTATGGAGCGTCAGGATAAAACTGTTGAAAAACGATTAAAATTACAAATTTATCCGTTCATTTTACGTCGTATGAAACGAGATGTAGCAAAAGATTTACCGGATAAAGTTGAAAACATTGCATACTGCGAACTTACTGATGAACAAAGAGATTTCTATTTACAAGTTCTTGACAGTACAAAAGAAGAATTATTCAAATCTATTGAACAAAACGGACTTGAAAAGAGTAGATTATCAATTTTCTCTGCACTTTTAAGACTCCGTCAAATTTGCTGCCACCCAAGACTTTATGATAAAGAAAACGTAAAAAATATCATGAAATCAGGTAAATTTGAAAAATTAAAAGTAATGCTTGAGGAAATTATTGATGAAGGTCATAGAATACTTTTATTCAGTCAATTTGTTGATATGCTTGATTTAATCAAAGCTTGGCTTGAACGAGAAGGTATACCTTATGAATATTTAACAGGTAAAACTAAAGACAGACAAGGAGCTGTTGAACGATTCAATTCTACGCCATCAATTCCAATTTTCTTAATCAGCTTAAAAGCAGGTGGAACAGGCTTAAACTTGACAGGTGCTGATTATGTAATCCATTACGATCCATGGTGGAACCCTGCAGTTGAAGATCAAGCTACTGACAGAGCATACCGTATAGGTCAAACTAAAAAAGTATTTGTATATAGACTTATTACAAAAAATACTGTTGAAGAAAAAATTCAAAAACTTAAAACTGTTAAACGTAACTTAGTAGACAGTGTAATTTCTGTTGACCGCAATATTGTTAAATCTCTCACAATGGATGATATCAAAGAAATATTCTCTGTTGATTAATCAAATCATTTATAATTCTAATTAAAACTATTTTATCCCCTCACACATTTTTCGTCATAATTTATATAACATTGTGATATCTAAATAAATATACATAATGGAGACAAATATGAAAATACAGACTTGTAAATTTTTAATAAATACCTTAAATGAAACAGCAAAACGAAATAATATATCAGTTACACCTAAAATTAATTCAAAGTATATGGGCAACTTAAAAAAATCAGATTTTAACCCATATACTGGGGAAATAATTTTAAATAACATTTTTAATTCAAACTCAAAAATTTTTAGACCTTTAGTAAAAAAATCAATACAACATAATATTAAACATGCGGAACAATTCCAAATAATAGCAAGATACTTCGCAGGACTTTCTCAAAACATTGATACAGGAATTGAGTATTTTAAAAATCTTTTATTACAAAAATTTCCTCAATATGAATCATTAAAATTTAACAAAAAATACTATAAAAAAGTAATAAAACAAAACGGTACAATAAAATCCGGAGACAATTTATTCACAAAAGCTAAAACATATATTGAAGCATTAAAAGAATATCCGACTTATGATCCATTTGAGAATATTAAAGTATGGACAGAAGATGGCTTTGAAGAAATGATTATAAATAGAGTAGCCAAAAACAAATTGAAAGCAAATAATTTATTAGAAACAGAAGCCAACAATGCTACTAAACAAAAATTTTTCAATAAAAAATAACAAATAAAAAAGGACTAATCTTTTGATTAGTCCTTTTTTATCAAAGATTTCAAAAAATTGCTTATTTGTTAACAGCTTCTTTGAATTTTTTACCTGCAGAGAATGCTGGAACTGTTGTTGCAGGGATTTTTAATTCTTTACCAGTTTGTGGGTTACGGCCAATTCTAGCAGCTCTTTTTCTAGATTCGAATGTACCAAAACCTACTAAAGTAACTTTTTTGCCTTTAGCAACTGTTTTTTGGATAGTTTCAATTAAAGCACCTAATACTTCAGCAGCTTCTTTTTGAGTTACGTTAGATTTTTTTGCAATTTCTTGTACTAATTCTTCTTTGTTCATTATAAAACTCCTTCTCTTATTTGTACATTTCCAATTATATCGAAACCGATTTTAAAAGCAAGTATTTTAACGTTTTTTAACACTTTTTAAGCAAAAAAAACATATAAATAGAGGAAAAAATATTCTTTATTCAAAATGTATTACAAAAAGTAATGAAAACAAGGAATTTTAAGTAATAAAAATAAGTTTTTGATATAATATTAGAGGAATTAAAAAAGGGAGTATAAAAGGTATTTTAAGATGAAAGAAAGAATTTTATTATTCACAATTGTCTTTGGGCTCGGAGTGTTCATTTATATATTCCAAAGTTATTTTAATACAGTATGGGGACTTGCGCTTTTATGCACATTTATGTTTATCTATGCTTTATTTATGAATCTTTCTTACAAATTTAAAAAACGTAAATTGCAAAAATTTCCGCAAATCATAAACGAAAATTACAAACCTTTTGTTACAGTTATGATTCCTGCACATAACGAAGAAACAGTTATTACAAATACTGTTGAAAACATTTTGCAAATGAATTATACAAATTTCGACGTAATTGTAATTGATGACAGAAGTACTGACAACACTGCCTCTGTAATTAAAAATTTAGAACAAAAATATGAAAAAGTAACAGCCTTAATAAGGTCAAAAGATGCTTTTCCTGGCAAATCTGCAGTATTAAATGATGCATTCAAAATAGCAAAAGGAGAAGCTATTTTAGTATTTGATGCAGATGCAACAGTAGAACCTGACTTTTTATCAAAACTTATACCATATCTTGAACCAAAAGATGTTGGAGCTGTACAAGCTAGAAAAGTTATAAGAAATAAAAACCAAAACCTTTTAACAAGATGTCAAAACAATGAATATACAATGGATACACATTTCCAAGTCGGCAGAGATTCTGTTAAAGGAGCGGTAGAACTTCGCGGAAACGGAGAATTAATAAAAAGACAAGCTCTAGAAGATATAAACGGCTGGAATAATTACACTATTGTAGATGATTTAGATATGTCTACAAGATTACATATCAAAGGGTGGGACGTTAGATTCTGTCCAGAGGCAATAGTATATGAAGAAGGGATTGCGTACATAAGACCTTTATACAGACAAAGAAGAAGATGGCTTGAAGGAACAATCAGAAGATATTTAGAATATGCCGGAGATGTTTTATTCTCTAAAAAAATGTCACTGCGTGCAAGCCTTGATATGACAGCTTATATTTCCCAATTCATTATGCCAGGTTGGTTTTTAATGGAAATTCTTATTAGAGGATTTAAAGTTCTTGCAAAACAAGCGCCACCACACATGCTTTATTCTTCTATTTTTATAGGATGTGTAATTGGCTTTGGATTTTTCTTCGGTGCAAGATATGCATTAAGAAGATATGATTACATGCCCCGATTAGATGCGACATTTGAAGCATTGGAAACTTCCATATACCTATTTATCATTTGGTTCCCGCTTGTATTATATATCTGTTTCAAAATTTTATTTATGAAAAAAGATATGAATTGGGGTAAAACAGCTCACGGACTTGTTATGGAAGAAGAAGCGAGTATTAAAGCTTTTATAAAAAAAGAATTAGAAAAAACTAAAAATTATACAAAAGAATACACTGAAAAATTAAAACAAATACTAGCTGAAAAAACAGAATCTTTAAATATAGAAAATTTAACTAATCCAAATAAAGATTCTGACAAATCACTAAAAGACTAAAAAGGAGAAAATAAATGACAACAGAAACTATTATTGATGTAAAAAATAAAATCAGAGCCGTAAATGATTTTCCAAAACCTGGTATTATTTTTAGAGATATCACAACTGCGCTAAAAGATGCTGATACTCTAAAAGTAATGATTGATTACCTTTGCGAACAGTTTAAAGATGTAAAAATTGATTACATAGCAGGGATTGAAAGTCGCGGATTTATCTTTGGAATGCCAATGGCTTATAAATTAGATGCTGGATTTGTACCTATCAGAAAACCTAATAAACTTCCAGCAGCAACATATTCTCAAGAATATGAATTGGAATATGGCACTGACAAAATCGAAGTACACCAAGATGCATTTCCTCAAGGAGCTAATGTATTAATCGTTGACGACTTACTTGCAACAGGCGGAACTGCAGAAGCAGCTTGCAAATTAGTTAAAAAGACTGGTGCAAATTTAGTTGGTATAGCATTTTTAATTGAACTAAAAGACTTAAACGGCAGAGAAAAACTTAAAGATGCAGGAAAAGTTGTTTCAATGCTAAAATACTAAATAAAAAATTTCACAAATTTTATAAGAAAGAGCCATAAAGGCTCTTTTTTTATTTGTAAAACTTATCTTGTATAAATGTCTGCTTTTGATATTGCTAAATTTTCGGGTTGATAATTTTTTATATATTCAATAGCTTCTCCCGGAGTATTTGCAACAAAATATAATTTTTTAGCAGTATCACGTGCAAATTTTTGATTTATAATTTCGTCAAAGAACTCTATTAATTTATCATAAAAACCATTTGTATTTAAAATCACAATAGGTTTGTTATTATATCCTAATTGTTTTTGTACAATCATTTCGGATAATTCTTCTAAAGTTCCAAAACCTCCAGCAAGAGCAACTACAGCATCAGATAGTTCATCCATCTTAGCTTTTCTGCTTCTCATACAAGGAGTTATAAAAAGTTCAACACATTCATCAGTATGAACTCCCATATTATGCAATCGCTCAGGCATAACTCCAATTAATTGAACACCATTTTGTTTTACTTTTTCTGCACAAGCCCACATCAAGCCTAATGAACTTCCGCCATATACCATATCATATCCATACTTCCCGAGTAATTCTCCAAATTCTGCTGCTGCTTCATAGTATGATTTTTCTAAATAGTTACAAGATGATGCAAATACACATACTCGTTTTATATCAGTCATCAAATCCTCCACCTATTTTATAATAATAAGAGCAATTTATACCTGTACCAGCTTCTGAACAATCTTTCTTTAATTCATCCATACTCTTATCAAATCCAAAAGGCTCGATTTTTCCACCATCATAAATATTTACACCATAAATATCTTTCCCCCATCTATTTGGAGGCAAAATACCATTTATATCAAACATCATCAAGAAAAATACATCATCAGCCTTATCTGATTTAATATCTTTTATTCCGACTATTGTATTATTTTCAGCAAAATAAAAGTCATCAAAGAAATACCTTTGACCTTTATAAATACGATTACCATTGATATAACGTGGTCTATAATGCCTAATTGGATAATTAGCTGTATTTATTCTCAAATATGGTTTTACGATTGTAAGTAAAAGTTTTTCTCTTTCATCTGGGGTATCTGCCTTATTAAAACTTTTTATCATATCGTCAGAAATATGAGCATTAATTACTGAAAACATATATTCAATACGATTAAATGTTTCATTCCACTTAGATATAAAATTGGCTTGGCGGGTATTTTCAATAGAAAATGGCATTATCAAAAGAATTACGCCAATCATTACAAATAATGCAATTGAATATTCTAATTTCCAATAATGTTTCTTTACCATAATAAAGCACCTGTTTTTATGCCATATCTATTCTTTTCTTTTCCTCAATGAGTTTTTCATAAATCCATTCAGGAACAAAATTTTTGCCTAAAATAATTTGACCGTTCATTATATTTGGTGCGTGGAAATCAGATCCACCTGTTACAATCAAACCTAATTCTTCAGCCATTGATGAGAAATATTCAACACAAGCTGGAGAATGTTTTCTATGATATGCCTCAATTCCTCTAAGTCCATATTGCATTAATTCTTTAATTAGATCTTCTGCAATATCTAAATCATGAGGATGCGCAATTACAGGAATACCACCTGCGTCATAAATAATCTCTACAGCATCTTGAGGAGATACTGTCTTTCTTTGAACATATACAGGCGAATCATCATGAATATATTTAGCATATGCTTCAATTACATTATTTGTTCCCCCAGCATTAGTAATAGCTTTTGCTATATGAGGTCTGCCTATACTACCACCTTCTGCAACCTGTTTTTTTATATCTTCAAATTTTATCCTAATACCTTCTTTTTTAGCCAAAAGATTAATAATTTCTTTTGTCTGTTTTACACGTGCTTGTTGCTGCATTTTCAATAAATTTTGAAAATCGCTATTATTAACATCCATAAAATATCCTAAGATATGGACTTCATAATTTTTATATAAAGTATTTACTTCAATACCTTGAATTATTTCTAATTTATCTTCTTTATTAGTTTTTTTCAAATAGTCTTTTGCGACTTGATACGAAAGAATATTATCGTGATCAGTCAAAGCAATTACCTGGAGCCCAACATCAATGGCAGTATCCACAATCTTTTCGGGAGAAAAGACACCATCTGAATAAAGGGTGTGAATGTGCAAATCACTTTTCATTTTCCTCTTCCTTTTTACTCTTATCTACATAACAAAAAACTCTTTTTATAGCTACAGTATGCCCGCTTGTTTGATCTATTTCAACTTCAACAGCATTTATTTGGACGACATTACCGTCAGCTACATCATATCTTTCGGGAATAACCGTTGTGAAACGATTTAAGGAAGTTCTATAATCCATACCGATTACACTATCCACTGTACCGCAAAAACCTGCATCAGTGATATATCCCATATTATTTACAATCTGTTCATCAGCAGTTTGAACATGTGTGTGAGTTCCGAAAAAAGCACTCACTCCCAAATCTGCACAAAACCTGCCGAAACAAATTTTTTCAGCAGTAGCTTCTGCATGAAAATCAACAATAATAATCGGAGTAATTTCTTTTAATTTCATTATCTCATTTTTCACAACTGACCATTGAGATTCAATAGGAGCCATAAATACTCGACCTAAAACATTTATTACTCCAATTTTTATACCATTAGGAAGTTCAAAAATACGACTTCCAAACCCCGGAGTATTTACCGGATAATTAAAAGGTCTGACTAACTTATCAGCCTTATCGATGTAGTTAAAAATTTCTTTTTTATCCCAAATATGATTTCCCGAAGTCATACAATTAACACCATATTCGGATAATTCATTATAATTCTTTTCTGTTAGACCAAATCCATGAGATGCATTTTCAACATTAGCAATGATAAAATCATAATCTTGTTTATTCTTTTCCAAAAAATCTTTTACGGCAAACCTGCCAGGTCTACCTACCAAATCTCCAAAAAATAAAACTTTTAATATATTATCATCACTCTTCAACATAATTTTATTTATCCTAAAAGTTATGAGATCAGGAAGTTTAGCTATTTTGGAAAAAGCTATCTTCCTGAAATCTTAACTTTTTATTTTATTTTGCTATTTCAGTTGTTCTGAATTCTCTTACCACAGTTACTCTGATTTGTCCCGGATAATCAAGTTCATCTTCAATTCGTTTTGCAACATCTCTTGCTAGTTTTTGAGAAGCTAAATCGTCAAATTTTTCAGATTCAACAATAATTCTAACTTCACGACCAGCTTGTACTGCAAATGATTGTTTAATACCATCAAAGCTATTTACAATTTCTTCAATTTTTTGTAAACGTTTGATATAAATTTCCAAAGTATCACGTCTTGCTCCAGGTCTACCTGCAGAAATAGCATCCGCAACTTTTACAAGAACTGCTTCTATTGTATTTGCAACAACGTCATCATGGTGAGCTTCTATTGCATGAATAACTTCAGGCCTTTCACCAAATCTTGCTGCTAATTCTACACCTAATTGTATATGGGTACCTTCTTGAGTCTGATCAACAGCTTTTCCAATATCGTGTAAAAGCCCTGCACGTTTTGCAATTTTTTCGTTGGCACCTATTTCAGCAGCTAACATGCCTGCGATATGACCTACTTCTAATGAGTGTTTCAAAACATTTTGACCGTAACTTGTTCTATAGTATAAACGACCTAGAGTTTTGATGAGTTCTTTGTTTAGCCCCATAACACCCATTTCTAAAGCGGCATTTTCACCTTCTGACCAAATTTTCTTATCAATTTCTTCTTGAGCTTTTTCAACCATTTCTTCAATTCTTACTGGGTGAATACGGCCATCTACAATCAATTTTTCTAAAGCTAATTTTGCAATTTCACGTCTTACAGGGTCAAAGCTTGATAATACAACAGCTTCTGGAGTATCATCAATAATTAAATCAACACCAGTTAATGTTTCCAATGCTCTGATATTACGACCTTCACGACCAATTATGCGACCTTTCATCTCATCATTAGGTAATGCAACAACAGATACAGTTGTTTCTACAACTTGTTCAATCATACATCTTTGCATTGTTGTAGATAAAATTTCTTTTGATTTTTCTAAAGAAATTTCTTTTATTTTAGCTTCATTTTCACGAATTAACTGCATCTGTTCTTGAGCTAAATCATGTTTTAGTTGATCTAAAAGCATATTTTTAGCTTCTTCTGCAGACATGCCAGAAATTCTTTCTAACTCAGTTGTTTGTTTTTGAACGATTTCTGCTAAATAATCTTCTTTTTCTAATAATTCATCTAATTTTCTTTGAGCTTGCAAATCTTTTTCAGTATATTCTTGAATTTTATCTTCAAGCATATCTTCACGTTTTGCTAATTTTTGTTCTTGTCTTGCAAGTTCTTGTCTTCTTTCTCGTTCTTCTTCGTTTAATTTTTCTCTGTCATCTTGCAATTCTTCAATTGCTTTGATTTTTGCCTCTTTTAAAAGAAGTTTTTCCTTCTCTTCTAATGCTTTTCTATCTTTTTCAACGGATAAAAGCACTGATTTTGTCTTACTCTGTTGGACAAACAGCACAGCGATTAAGGCTATTACTGCAATAACCGCTAGAATTAATAAAAATTCCATTAAGTTTTATACCTTATCCTTTTCTATTTTTTATATAATACATGCAATTCCCGATACATATATCCTATCGGGTTGAAACCATTTATTTAATTAATGTTACGTCATTGCATATATTTCAAAAAAATATTTACTACTACATCTGTTACTATATTAGCATGAGATTAATATTTTGTATAGTAGGAAATTTATTTTTTACGCCAAATTGTAGGTACTTTTTGTTCTTTTCCTAAAATAACAGGAGCATCTACATTTTTGTACAAAACTGGTTCAAACCTACCGTCTTTAGAAAGAGCTTCCCACAATGGAGAATTTTTATATATAAAAGTACAATAATCACTAACAAATATTTTATCTTTATCATTCACATGATTATCAGCAATATAAACATGATCTTTTTCAATATCTCCAAGTATAAAAAGCCCACCTGGCAATAATTTTTCATATACCTTATCTACTATTTTTTCAATAATTTCTTTTTTATTAATATTTAAATCTTCATTAAAACTAAATTCGTTTGCAGAAAAATTTCCTGTTTCAATATACATTGCATTTCTAAATAAAACAGCTCCAACTTTTTTATTCGGTAAAACTTTATCTATATTATTAATATTGCCTTTATTAATCTCTATTTTATCTTTATGCTCATCTTTCAATTTATAATATTTTATTTTAAAATAAGGGGATCTCTCCAACTGACAAAGATAGTTTATATCATTAATTTCATAACTCGGTTTTTTAGTTTCTTCCATTACAGAATAAAATTTTGACTTTATTTCCCTTGTATTAGAATCATCAAGCATTGAAAACTCAGGGAGTAATAAATAATCATACGACATTGGATAAAAAACAGTATAAATTCCCTTTTTACCAAGTTCCACAGCTCTATCAGAAGTGTCAAAACAGTAAATCTTATATTTTCCATTTGATTTATCTATAAGCGAATATAAAGAAATAGCTTCCTCTCCATTCGAAGATGCAAAATCTAAAATATCAGTCCCTTTTGGAAATGTTTTTTCTAAAAGAGTAGCAGCACAATCAAGAGTATCTGCATCTCTATAAAAACATGTATCACTGTAATTATTTTCATCATTTTTCAGCTTTAAACTTGAAAAACTTGGAGATTGTTTTGGTTTTACTGAACTATAAAATCCATAATTTGAATATTTAAAATTATTTACTGCAGATATTTTCATAATTACTCAATTTTTTATAAAACTCGGGAAACAATTTTTTGACAGAAGCTTTAATAATAATTTACAAACTGAGGTAAAAGTGTTATACTAACAAGCGAAAAAGGAGAGAGAAAATATGGAAATTAAAGTTTCACAAAACGTTAAAGATACTCCTGTAGAAGTTTTGGTTATCAACAAATTTGAAGGTGAAAAAACATCTGAAGAATTAGCAAATACGTATGCTGTTGATAAAGATCACTTTGAAGGGAAATTTGGTCAAACATATCTTTTACACACATTAGGAAAAATTCCTGCAGATAAAATTTTAATTATCGGTTTTGGTAAAAAAGAAGAATTTGATCATAATAAAATGCGTGAAGCAGTTGCAAAATCAATAAAAAAATTACAACAAATTAAAGCGAAAAAAGCAGCTTTTGATTTTGATGTAAATGTAGATTACGGCAAATCTGCAGCAATTGGCGCAATGATTGCTGATTACGCTTATGATAAATACAAATCAGAAAAAGCTCATCATCTTGATGAAATTACATTTGCAAGATTTTCTGAAAATGACCTAAACGAAGGTATAATTTTCGGGGAAGCAATGAAATTTACTCGTGACCTTGCAAATACACCTGCACAAATTGCAACCCCTACAAAACTTTCAGAAATTGCAAAAGAACTGGAAGGAATCGAGACAAAAGTATTCGATAAAGAAGAAATCGCAAGAATGGGTATGGGAGCATATTTAGCAGTAGGACAAGGAAGTGTTCAACCGCCTAAATTTATCCATATGAAATATACTGGCAAAAATGTTAAAAAGAAAATTGCCCTAATCGGTAAAGGTATTTGTTTTGACTCTGGCGGACTTGATATTAAACCAGCATCATCTATGCTCACAATGAAAGATGATATGTCTGGAGCTGCTTGTATATTAGGAGTAATGAGAGCATTATCAAAATTAAAACCTGATATGGAAGTACACGGTATCATCGCAGCTTGTGAAAATATGCCATCAGGCTCATCTTACAAACCTGGTGATATTTTAACAGCTAAAAACGGTAAAACAATTGAAATTGATAATACAGATGCAGAAGGTAGATTAACACTTGCAGATGCTCTTTGTTATGCTTGCGAACTAGGTGTAGATGAAGTAATCGATATTGCAACCCTAACAGGAGCTTGCATGGTAGCACTTGGCACTGTAGCATCAGGCATTATGGGCAATGATGAAGAAATGATTAACCGAGTAATTGAAACTGCAAAGGATTCAGGTGAAACATATTGGCAATTACCAATGTTCAAAGAATACTTCGATAGCTTAAGATCTGATATCGCTGATATGAAAAACACAGGATCTCGCTATGGCGGTGCATCAACTGCAGGACTATTTTTACAAGAATTTGTAAAAGATACAAAATGGTGTCACATTGATATTGCAGGGACTGCATACATCGAAAAACCTCAAAAAGAATTTATCGCAGGTGCCACAGGTGCAGGCGTTAGAACTCTTTTGAATTATGTGACAAAATAAATAAAAACAAAAAGCGGGATTTAACTCCCGCTTTTTTATACCTTAAAAAGCACCCCAAGGATAATAATCAGGGAATTCCCAACCATTCTCCTGTATTAAATAGGTACATTTATATTTAAGCAATATTGAAGAAGATGATGATTTACAAGATTTTATAGGTCCATTGACACCATCAATTTGCTGATCTTTAAAATAGCCATACTCACTCATATATAGACCTTTATTTAAGTCCACATTAGATGAGAAACTATTAATTGAAAATCCCCAAGAGCATTTAACAAATGTGTGAACTTGCCCAAAAATAAATACATCTTTACCATATCTATTTGGTCCGCTCATTCCATTAACATCAACATGAAATGTAGTTATAGTCTGAGCTTCTCCTAAATTCCAATCCAACATATTAAATAACAAAGCTCCATCAGGTAATTGCCAACTTTTCATTGATGCCCAAGGTATACCACCAGCATTAACTTTCAATGCACTATCATAAAGATTTTGCTTATAACTCTCAGATAAATTATCAGAATAATCAACTGCGTTCAAAGAAGCAATTATTTTTTGACTTGCCCCACCATCATATTCACTACAACTTGAATTGCCAGATTTGATAGAACAATCAATCCAATAAGCCGAATCTCCATATTTTGCAGTAGCCATATTATAAGCCTGAGAAAAAGTGCTTACAAATTTTTTTAATCTGACAGATATTACCTTTTTTTGATAATTCGCAATTATTGAGGGCATTGTAAGAGCCGCAACAACACCAATAATTCCAAGAGTAATTAGAACTTCTGCAAGTGTAAATCCTTTTTTAGAATCACATTTTTTCATATCTTCTCTCCTGTTTAGTATTTACATGCAACTATTATTATTCATATATGAATACTATTATAAACTATTTCTTTTCAAAAATCAACCTAATATATAATCAAAATATTATGGATGTTAAAACCAAAATAAAAATGCTCGCGGTTTCAAGGGGCATAACACTAAAAAAATTAGCTGAAAAATTAAGCGAAATACATGGAAAAAATTATTCATATAACAGTCTGCTTGGGAAATTAAACAGAGAAAGCCTCTCTTTAAAAGAAGCCATAACTATTGCAGAAATATTAAATTACAAACTGGAATTTATTGATAATTATAAATAAAATACCTATTTACTAAAATATCTTTCCAAACTGTCTGCTATCGCTTTTGCATATTGTTTTTGAAATTCCGGATTTATCAAATTTGCATTATCTTCAGGATTTATAAGATAAGATACTTCAATTAATAAACTTAGGGCATTAGTATTTCTGACAACTGCAAGACTACCTTGTCTGACTTTGTCATTTGGGACACCAATTTCAGAAACAACAGTCTCCATAATCTTATCAGCAAGAGGTTTTGCTTGAGGGTAATAGTAATAAATACTTGTACCTCTATTTTTATTTGGGTCTTGTCCATCAGGCAATGCATTTCCATGGATACTTAAAAACACAACAGAATCACCATAATTTGCAATTTCAACTCTATCTTTCAAACTGACATAATTATCAGCAGATCTTGTCATTATAACTCTTGCACCACGTTTTTTTAATTCTGTTTCAACTAACTTTGCAATAGATAAATTTATATCTTTTTCTTTATTTCCAAGGCAACCTATTGCACCGTTTTCTGAGCCACCATGTCCTGCATCTATTGTTATTCTAATGTTATGCAAAGGACGTCTTGAATTTGTAATTATAGGCTTTCTTATTTTTAGAATAAAATCATTTCCTTGATATTCACCACTATATCCTAAAAGTTTGCGAGTACTTATTGCATCTTTATAAGGAAAATCATATAAATATACATTATCAGGCTGGTCTTTGACATTATAAAACTTCATTAAAAACATTTCATCTTCAACCATTTCAAACGGAACTTTTTTATCCAGATGAAAAACAAACTTAAAATAATCATCTTCATCAATATATTCATAGCCGCTCAAAGTTGCCAAATTTTTATCTGCTTGAGGAGTGAATTTTACATCTGATTTTAAAATCCACCCATATTTATCTTTACCTAAAACAACTCGATAAAAACCGTCTTTTTCACCATCAATTCTTATATTTACATCTCTTTGCAAATGTGCCATTCTATTAACTCCACCATCAACAGGTGTTGAACGCAATGGAGCTTTTTCTGTTGTCACTACACCATATTTAGTTTCAGTATATGGTATAAAAACAGATGGTGTTGACTTAATTGATTTTAAAACTTGTTTGGTAATTACAAAAATTTCTCTTTGTTCACCTGATTGTATTACAAAAGTATTTGCCCCGTTATTCAAATTTACAACATATGCAAAAGCTCCTGTAGGATGTAATGGAACATCTTGACCATTAATTTTTAGAGGTTTATCAGACGAACCAATAAAAAAAGTTGAACTGGAATTTAAAATAATATCATTTTTTGCAGGATACACAATATCAAATGCAAAAGCTTGACTACCAAAAACTATCAACCCAAATAACAAAACTAATTTTTTCATACCAAAATTATATCACGAAGAATATTTTCAATAAAATATCACACTTAAAATTATTTAATATTTAATTATTTTATTATTCCTTATGCTAAAATTATAGAATAAACGATTTTAATTTACCGATAAGGGGTATGTTTTGAGAGAAAGATTACGAAGAAGAGAGCCGGAAAACGAAACAGAAAAGCGCAATAAAACATTTGATCAAATTTTAGGATTTTTACACGTATTTTTTGCAGGCTTTATGACCCTGCTTATAATATATTTATTCTTTATTATGGTAGTTGATGTAGGCAAATACAGAGCTAGAGCAAGGAGTCAACGTGTTGGAAGAATTTTCTCAATGCGCGGAGATATTTTTGACAGAAACGGAATAAAACTTGCAACAGACAAAGTATATTCAGATGTCTATGCGCACCCCGCAGATTATGATCATTCTCCGGAAGATTTGGCAAAAATGCTTGCTCCATTGCTTAAAATGCCTAAAGACACTCTTTTACAAAAACTTAAAAAACCTGGACCTGTTATTACACTAAAAAAAGATGTTGATAGAAATACCGCAAAACAAATTTCTAAATTACATTTAAGAGAAATAAGTTTAGGCAAAAAAAATACACGAGAATACCCTCAAGGAACACTTGCAGCACACGTTTTAGGCTATTATAACTTTGATGCAGATATTGCAAATGGTATTGAATATACTGCAAAAGATCGTTTGGAACACGTTATTAACACTGTTAAATACCAAAGGACTCGTGACGGAAAAATAATTTATGATTTTACGACAGATCCGGTAGCTACAACAACAAATCCAAAAGGGGAAGATGTTACCCTCACAATTGATGCTGCAATTCAGCACGTTTGTGAAAAAGAAATTGAAAAAATGGTAACAGAAAAACACGCTGAACGAGGAACTGTAATTGTAATGAATCCAAAAACTGGAGAAATCCTAGCGTATGCAGTATATCCAACATTTGACCCTAATAATTATAAAAAAGCAACTCCACAACAACTTAAAAACTGGACATTAACAGATGTATTTCCTCCAGGATCAACTTTTAAAACAATTACTGTCGCGAGTGCAATGGATTTAGGAAAAATTAATGAACATTCAACCGTACTTGATACAGGTAAAACAACTATTGGAAAATGGGAAATAAAAAACTACGATTATGATGTACACCCATATCCGGGGAACATTACCCTTGAATATTTATTTGAACATTCAAGTAATATCGGAGCTATTAATGTCGCAAAAACAATGTCCCCTGCAGAATTTTACGGGGTGTTGAAAAAATTCGGATTTGGGACTAAAACAGGCATTGATTTACCTGGAGAATCATCTGGTCTTTTACCATACTGGACATATTGGGATCAAGGAATCCAAGCTACGATGTCTTATGGTTACGGGACATCTGTTACTGCAATTCAAATGATTTCAGCAGTACAAGCACTTGCAAATAACGGAGTAAGAATTACTCCACACATTATAAAATATTCTCAAGAAGAATATGATAATAAAATCCATCATACACAAGTAATACAACCAGAAACAGCTCAAGCAATTACAAGATTACTTGCAGCAAGTGTAAATAATGGAAAATCTGTAATTAAAATGGATAAATATAATGTAGCAGCTAAGACAGGTACTTCGAGGAAGCCAAAAGAAGGTGGAAGCGGATATACACCATATACTTATACATCAACAATAGGTTATCTTCCTGCTTCAGATCCTCAAATATTGGTATACGTAATGGTTGATAGTGCTAAAGTTGGTGCTATTTGGGGTAACACCGTTGCTGGGCCAGTATTCCACGAAGTCACAACTCAAATTGCAAGAATTCTTAACTTAAAACCTGATAAAATTACAACTGACAAGAAAAATTAAGGAGATATAAATGAAATTAGATGAATTAATTGAATATTTAGACTACAAAGATTTAATAAACTTTAAAAATATTGACATTACAGGAATTTCATATAATTCAAAAACGACTAAAAAAGGTGATATTTTTGTATGCTTAGTGGGCGAACATACTGACGGACACGAATTTGCCCAGAATGCAATTGAAGCAGGAGCAGCTGCTCTATTAGTTGAAAAGAAAGTAGAAGGAACAAAAATTCCACAAGTTGTAGTAGCTTCTACTAGACATAAAATTGCTGATATTGCAGATAGATTCTATTCAAGTCCATCAAAAGGAATTAATCTTATTGGGATTACTGGTACAAACGGAAAAACAACAGTAACTCACTTAATTCAAAAAATCTTTGAAGAAAACAATCAAAAATGTGCATTAATTGGAACATTAGGTTATAAATTATCTTCAAACGGAGAATATAGAGATGCAAAACATACAACACCACAAGCCCCAGAATTACAAGCTACTTTAAGAATGATTAAAGATGTCGAAAAAATTGATAATGTAGTAATGGAAGTAAGCTCTCACGCTTTAGATCAAAACCGTGTAGGCGGATGCAGATTTAACGGTGCTGTATTTACAAACCTCACTCAAGACCATTTAGATTACCACATTACAATGGATAATTATTTCAAAGCAAAAGCTCTACTTTTTGAACATTTGAAAGAAGGAGATTTTGCAGTAATAAATGCAGATGATGAATATGGCGACAGATTTATAAGTGTTGTTCCTGAAGGTGTAAAAGTTCTTACATACGGAGTAAGACAACAAAGTGATGTAATGGCAAGAAATATTAATTTTTCATTAAATGGTGCAGAATTTACATTAGTAGCAAATGCTAAAGAACACAAAGTAAATCTTCATATGAATGGTATGTTCAGTGTATATAATGTCCTAGCAGCTGTCACAGCAGCTCTTGCAATAGGAATTGATATTGAAACAGCCCTAAAAGCGTTACAAAACGTAAAAGGAGTTGCAGGAAGATTTGAAGTAGTTGTAAAAAAACCTCTTGTAATTGTAGATTATGCACACACTCCTGACGGATTAGAAAACGTATTAAAATCAGCAAGAGAAATTACCCCTGAAGACGGCAAATTAATATGCTTATTCGGTTGCGGTGGCGACAGAGATGCAACAAAACGTCCTAAAATGGGAGCTATTGCAGAAAAACTTGCAGATAAAATCGTAATTACAAGTGATAATCCAAGATCAGAAGATCCTCAAACAATAATTACAGATATTATTGCAGGGCTAAAATCCGTAAATACAGAAAGTGTAATTGTAGAACCTGACAGAGGAACTGCAATAGCCCTTTTGAAAACAATTGCAAATAATAATGATGTAGTTGTAATTGCAGGTAAAGGACATGAAGATTATCAAATATTAAAAGATAAAACTATTCACTTCGATGACAGAGAAGAAGCTCGAAAAGTTTTTGAAGGAAGCGTAATATAAAAAGAGAGGCAATAGCCCCTCTTTTTTATTACCAAGGATAATCATCTTTAATTTCCCACCCATCAATCATTATTAAAGTAGCACAAGCATCACCAGGCATCATATAACCACTACCTGAAGCTTTCGGATTACATGCACCCCAAGCTGTTCCTAAAATTGCATCTCGATCATATTTATTAGTATTAAATGTATGTGGTTTAAATGTAGGATTTTTATCACGATTATCAAAAATCCAAGTAAAAATATCTTTTCCAACAAAAGCATATTTACTTCGAGAGTTTCTTATATATACTCTTACTCTAGTCCAAGAATCATCATATCTAAAAAAAGCATAAGCAAATGAATCTCCAGCCTTTATAACAACATAATGCCCAACTGTTGAATTTCCTCCACCTGGCTTTGATTTCAATGCAGCAGGAAGAGCTAAGCCAAGGCATCTTTCATTAATCCCACAAGTTTTATGAGCAACTACCTTAATATATGGTTCTATATAAGTCTGAACCCATTGGGCTAAATTATCCTTCTCATAATAACTCCAACCTGAAGGATCCCCATAATCTGCTTTTGCTCTTTCTACTATTTGATTTAATTCACTATAAGCTTTTTTTACACTCGTTGCGGTTGTTTTTTTTTGATAATTTGTAATTAACGAAGGTAAAGTCAATGCAGCTACAATGCCAATTATTCCTAATGTTATTAAAACCTCTGCTAATGTAAATCCCAAGCGTGCCGTTTGACTCGACACCAATTTTTTAAATACTCCTCGAAATCCTTGTGGCGCAAGCCCTAAATCGCCCCCCCCCCGACTGCTACGCAGGTAGACACTTCAACACAAGATTGAATGCTCTTACAAGATTTTTGTGTCTGATATGTTTGAAATCTTTTCATTTCTAGCTCCTTTCTTAATTTATACAATCAGATTAACATATTTTTAGCGCAATTTCAACTTATTGGTGTATAATTAAGATATGAAAACAAAATTATTAATTGAACAACATTTTCACGGATGTTTTGGAATTGATTTTAATAAAGCATCTGTAGACGACGTTTTATATTTATCAAGAGAAATTTTAAAATATGGTATAGGCGGAATATTCCCTACAATTGTAACTGACAACGTAGAGAATACTAAGCGTGCAATTTCTATAATAAAAGAAGCCTCAAAAAGACAAACATCTGATATGGCTAAAATTTTAGGAATACATCTGGAAGGAATTTTTCTTAACCCTGAAAAAAAAGGAATTCATAATCCTGCCCATTTTTTAAAACTTACTCCAGAAAATTACAAATTAATAGAAGATGACTTTATAAAAATCATCACACTAGCACCTGAGCTTGATGAAGGATTATTGGATTACTTGTCTGATAAAGATATTAAAATCCAAGCAGGACATTGTACTGGCGGGGATTTATCAAAATGTACAGGAGCAACACATCTTTTTAACGCAATGTCAGGAATTGCTCACAGAGGTTCTTCTACAACCCTTTCGGCTCTGATTAACGATAATATTTATACAGAAATAATTGCAGACGGAATTCATGTATCAGATGATGCTTTAAAACTTGTATTCAAAACCAAACCTCAAGATAAAATTCTATTAATAAGTGACAGTCTGCCTATTACAAAAAGTAACTTAAAAGAAATGATATTTGCAGATGAAAAAGTTTATTATGACGGAATAAAAGCAACTTCTAAAGAAGGCACAATTGCAGGTAGCACAACTCTTATCCCTGATATAATAAAAAGACTTGCAAAAGTTAATTTATTTAATCCTGAATATATCAATAATCCATACAACTATCACAACATCGATATAGAAGGATTTATTGAATGGGATAATGATTGGAATATATTAGACAAAATAAATATTAAATAAATCATTTTTTATTATATAAATAATTTAAATTCCCTTTACTCAAAACCCAACGAGTACATCTATCTCCTGCCTTATTAGAAATTCCCATACAAGTATCTTCCATTTCTTCATAAGACACATCAACTCCATCAGGTATAACCCCTTTATTCGTTAATAGAAATTGAAACAGATTTTTTCCTAAAATAGATTTCTTATCTTTAACCCCATTTATATTTACATATATACGACCACAAAAATTTATATTCCCAGCTTGAGCAGAACAATTATTTGAATAAGCATGGAATGCTACAGAAACACCATCTGATGTTATAACTTTATACCGATGAGAACCTGTATCAAAATTATCATTCCAAGGATTTGTATTATTGAATCTATATGTTACACTATTAGGGAAACAACCTCGTTTTCCTTTGCAATCCTTTAAAATTTTCATATTTTTTATAAAATAACTCGCCATTACCTCTGCAGCAGCATAATTATTACCTGTAGTATACGGCATCCCCCAATATTCAGGAGTTTCGCTTTCTGCTACAGCCATCATATAAGAACTAGACAACACAGAGTATATTTTTTGAACTCTAGCTATAATTTGCTTATCCCTAGCATTTCCGATAACTGAAGGCATTGTCATTGCAGCAACAATACCAATAATCCCCAAAGTTATTAATACTTCTGCCAAAGTAAAACCTTGATGCTTTATATAATCAAACCTCATATAATGATATATAACATATAGGACAATATTTGTCAAGTTTTCATATATATCAAATAATTTCTAATAAAATTTCCATTACTTAATTTATATATTTAGACTTATATATTTTTCATTCTATTTCAACTTATTGGTGTATAATTAAATTATGAAAAGTGATAATATAAAAAAAGGTATAGCAAGAACTCCTCATCGCGGTCTTTTAATGGCTACTGGAGTTAGCAAAAAAAATATGAAAGCGCCTTTCATAGGCATAGCCAGCTCTTTTTCTGATTTAGTTCCTGGACATATCGGAATGAGAGATTTAGAACGACAAATTGAAAAAGGCATTCATAGTGCTGGAGGGCAATCATTTATTTTTGGAGTACCGGCAATCTGTGACGGCATTGCAATGGGACACAGTGGTATGAGATATTCTCTACCGTCAAGAGATTTAATTGCTGATTGCGTTGAAAGCGTTGCAGCTGCGCATCAATTAGACGGAATTGTTCTATTATCTAACTGCGATAAAATTACACCAGGAATGTTAATTGGGGCCTTAAGATTAAATATTCCTGCAATTATTGTAACAGCAGGTCCTATGCTTGATGGAGAATGCAGAAGCCACCATAAATTAACAATGGTAACAGGTTCATTTGAAGCTGTCGGGAAATTTAGAAAAGGAGAAATTTCAGAAGAAGAACTACTTGCTTTAGAAGAAGAATCTTGTCCATCAGCAGGTGCATGTCAAGGAATGTATACGGCAAATACAATGGCTTGTCTTACAGAAGTAATGGGAATGAGCTTACCATATTGTGCCTCAGCATCTGCTGTATCTTCTAAAAAACGCCGTATAGCTTTTGAAAGCGGAATGCAAATTGTTGAGCTCATAAAACAAGATTTAAAACCATCTGATATAATAACTAGAGAAAGTCTTAGAAACGCTATCACTGCAGACTTAGCTCTTGGCGGTTCTACTAATACTTTTTTACATATCCTTGCAATTGCAAATGCAGGAAATATTAATGTTACTCTAGATGACTTTGAAGAATTAAGTAAAAAAATACACCAAATTGTCAAAATTAATCCTTCATCCACTTTGACAATGGCCGATTTTCACAATGCAGGAGGAGTTCCTGCTGTAATCAAATCTCTTGAAAAACATCTTTCTGATACCCAAACAGTATCAGGAATTTCAACAAAAGAAATTGCAAAACAGGCTTGGAAAGAAGATGACATCATTCCTGATTATGACAAATCAACTTACACTCAAGCAGGCTTAAGCATTTTATACGGCAATCTTGCAAAAGACGGCTGCGTAATCAAAACATCAGGTGTAGCTCCTGAATGTTACACATTCGAAGGTACTGCAAAAACATTTGATAGTGAAGAAGAAGCGATGACTGCTCTTGAAAATGATGAAATTAAAGAAGGAGATGTAATAGTAATCCGTTATGAAGGGCCAAAAGGCGGTCCAGGTATGCGAGAAATGCTTGCTCCAACATCACTTTTAGTTGGTAAAGGATTAGGAAAAAAATGTGCCCTTATCACTGACGGCAGATTTTCAGGAGCAACAAGAGGAATTTGCGTCGGACACATCTGTCCAGAAGCCGCAACTGGCGGAACTATTGCTTTAATAAGAAATGGCGATAAGATTAAAATAGATATCCCAAACCGTTCAATTGAACTACTTGTTGACGATAATGAACTTGAAAATCGTAAAAAGAATTTAAAACCTTTTGAACCAAAAATTAAATCAGGTTACTTGTATAAATATTCAAGAAACGTACAAGATGCTTCTCATGGGGCTATAGTATAATTACTTGACAAATATTCCAAAATAATAAATAATGATAAAAAATATGGAGGTTGAAAAATGTTTATTCAAGAAGCTTTGAGAGTGCCCCCCCCCCGCGAAACATAAGTAGTTCTAAGGGATTTACTCTTGCGGAAATTTTAATCACTCTCGGTATTATTGGTATAGTTGCGGCAATGACTATGCCGAGTTTAATTGCTAATTATCAAGAACGCGTAATTGTAAGTCAATTAAAAAAAGTGTATTCAACTCTATCACAAGCTATTAAAATGGCAGAATCTGAATATGGAGAAATTTCAGAATGGCCTTTAAAAGACGGGGATATGAACTCTACCAATACTATCTATACATATTACATAAAACCATACCTAAATATAACAAAAGAATGTAAAAATTCTGCAGAATGTTTTAGTCAATATAATATTCAAATGGCACAATATTACACATTTCAATTAAATGATGGAAGTATGATTGCACTCGATCTTAATAACAAAGATGAAAATCCAGATAGCTTATTTACCTCATATGGAATTAAAAATGTTACTTTAAGAAATTTCATTAGTATTACTGTTGATGTTAACGGCAACAAAAAACCAAACAAGTCAGGAGAAGATGTCTTTAGATTCTTCGTAACTCAAAAAGGACTTATGCCATTAGGAATAGATCTAGATACAAAAACAGCAAAAAATAGATGTAAAAAAACTCCTCGAAGTGCTAATTATTGTAGCGCATATATGTTAACTAAATATTGATATCTATGCTATCATTTAAGTATGAAAAAACTGAATGATTTCAAAGACGATATTAACAAATGTTCTAAATGCGGTCTATGTCAATCAGTATGTCCTGTATATAAAATTACAGGAAATGATTGTGCAGTATCGCGTGGTAAATTTGTAATGCTCGACGGAGTCATTAAAGGCGATTTAAAATTAAACAAAAACATAGAAAAATATCTTGATATGTGCCTCAAATGCGGGAAGTGCACTAACTTTTGTCCAAGTGCAATTGATGTATGCAAGATATTTGAAAATGCGAAATATGAATACACAAAAAATACTTATTTCGGAAAATTTTTATTCCTTTTAGAATCAAAATACATCTTTGGTAACATATTAAAGTTTTTTAAACTTATTACAAAACCTTTTAGAAAAAAAACACCTCAAAAAACACAACCAACATTAAAAGTTTTATACTTCAAAGGCTGCGTAAACAACATATGCCCTAGAACAGATAATTATATTCAAAAAATTTTCAAAAATAGTAACATAGAAATTATCGAAAAAGATTTTGATTGTTGTGGACTTCCTTTTCTATCAAGCGGAAATTTAGAAAGATTTGAAGAAGTAAAACAACATAATCTAAAAATGCTTGATTGTGATTTTGATTACATTCTTACTGATTGCGCAAGCTGTGAAAACACTTTAAAACAATATGTTGATGCAAAATTTATAAATATTGGAGAACTAATTTTACAACAAAATATAAAATTTGAATTTCTAAAACCTATTAAAGTAACATTCCACAAACCTTGTCATCTTGACAATGATGATTTTGTAGAACCATTATTAAAAAATTGCAAAAATGTTGAATACATAAAAATGAATGATTACGATGAATGCTGCGGACTAGCAGGAGAATTTGCACTAAAAAATCCAAAACTTTCAAAAGAAATATCAATAAAAAAAGCTGAAAATATTTTAAAAACAAATGCAGATTATGTAATTACAGCTTGCCCTGCTTGTGTATTAGGATTAAAACAAGGATTGATATTAAAAAAGACTTTCGGAAAGAAATCTCCAAAAGTCTTAGGTTTATTAGATTTTCTAAATAAAGCAAAAATAAACAATAACACTATTGACAAATAATTAAAAATAATAAATAATAATAAAAAATATGGAGGTTGAAAAATGTTTATTCAAGAAGCTTTGAGAGTGCCCCCCCCCCGCGAAACATAAATAATTGTAAGGCTTTCACCCTTGCAGAAGTTTTAATCACTCTCGGTATTATTGGTATAGTTGCTGCAATGACTATGCCGAGTTTAATTGCTAATTATCAAAAAAAAGCGACTGCTGGTAAAGTAAAAAAATTATATACAAATTTTAACCAAGCAATAAAATTAGCAGAAAATGAATATGGCGAATTTGAATATTGGGAAATCAGTTCTGCTGAAAAATTATATGAAGATTATCTAAAAAAACATATTAAAACAATAAAAACAGATACAAATATACACATATCAGGTAGTTTTACAAAAGGTTACTCTATGATATTTCCAGATAGTACTCAAGTCATATGTTCTGACAAAATTAATGGTCTTGACGGAAAAACAAGTGAACAAACAATCGGTTGCATATTTCTAACCAAAATAGTTTCAAATAAAAACAATTTATTTGATTATAACAATATAAAAGGGACAAGAAATATATTTTGGTTTTTTATAAATAACAAAACTGGTCTATTAGAACCACCATATTTAGATAAAGATTATGAATACTTGAAACAAAGATGCTATACAAAAAATCTTACAGGAAATTCTTATTATACTTGTTCTACAATTCTTTACAAAAACAATTGGGAATTTCCTGCAGATTACCCATGGTAAAATATAATTATTTACCTAATTCATTTGCTTTTTTAGTTGTCTGAGAAATTACATCATAGAATAATTTATCAGAATTTTCATCATTCATCACAGATATACCAACAAATGTACATCCACCTTTTGTCGCAACGTTGTCAATTAAAGTTTGAACAGGAATTTCACCCCTATTCATAACCATTTTAGCTGAACCTAAAGCTGTTTGAGTAGCTAACATTAGAGATTTTTCATAATCTAAACCTAATTTTTCACCAGCTCTAGCCATATCTTCTATAACTTTATAGAAAAACGCAGGTCCGGATCCTGAAATAGCTGTTACAATGTCTATTTGATCTTCTGATACTTCAATACATTTACCAATATTTGAGAGTAATTCCATTACAAATTCAGCATCATCTTCTGAGGCATAAGCACCTTTACATACGCCACTCATTCCTTCTAAAACCAAAGCCGGAGTATTTGGCATTACTCTTACAACTCTTTGCATTCCGATTATTTTTTCTATTTTTTTAGTTGACACGCCAGCTGCAATTGATACAACTAATTTATCTGGAGTTAATTCATCTTTGATTTCTTCTAGCACATTTGCAACATAATTTGGTTTTGTAGCAATAAATATTACATCACTATCCATTGTTAAAAATCTGTTATCTGTTAATACTTCAATACCTAATCTGCTTTGAGCCAATTCTGCAACTGTACAGTTAACTTCTGAACCTTTTATATTTTCTTTTGGTAAAAATTTAGAAGATATAGTACCTTTTATAATAGCACTAGCCATTTTACCACAGCCAATAAATCCAATTTTACATTTTTTGTTCATATTATTTAACCTGCCCCTCTTTTTTGGTTGACTAATAATTTTTTTTAATTTAACATTAAAATTATACGACAAATATAAATTAAAAGGAATAAAGAAAAATGAGACGTACACTAGAAGGAACAAAAGTAAAAAGACAACACGTAAGTGGTTTTAGAGCAAGAATGGCAACACCTGGCGGACAAGAAGTTTTAAACAGACGTCGTGCTAAAGGTCGTCATAAATTAGCTATCTCAGCTAAAAAACGTGCTTAATCATTAATTTAAAGATTAACAGTTTTTACTAAATTTAAAACACAGCAGGTCGGAATATATTTGACGTGCTGTGTTGTTTTACAAAAAATATGCTAAAAAAACAATACAGACTAAAAAACAAAGCAGCTTTCGCAGCAACATACCGAATTAAAAATTCCTATCACAAAGAGGGAATAACTTTGTTTGCAGGACTTTTAAAAAAAGATATCCAAACCTGCACACGTGTAGGATTTGTCGTTAGCAAAAAAACTCATAAACGAGCAGTTAAAAGAAATAGACTTAAAAGATTAATGCGAGAAGCTTATAGACTTTTACAAAAAAACAATGATTTAGAAAATTCGCAAAATTATATGTCGTTAATATTTGTGGGTGGAGAAAAAGCTTTAGGGAAAAACTTTACAGAAATTCAAAATATAATAAAATGTCTAATACAGAGGCTAAAATAATGTTTGAAGGAATTTTTGTAGAAAAAGTTTTAACACATAAATATATAAGACCTTATCCGCAAGCTCCACAAGAAACTTCAGGATATTATGTTGGCAGCCAAGCTATTTATAAATACTCCTTAAAAGATTCTGATTACCCGACAATAATCATTCCTGATCCATTATACAATAATGAAGGAGAAGTAATTAAACCTGGATATTATGAATTAGCTCTTTCTGATACAAGAGATTTCTTAATTCTTATGCAATCTAAAAATCCAATAGCAATTATACCTGTAATTAAAGTAGAAGAAGATGCAACAGAACAAACAAGATTAAATAATAAAACAGTAAAAAAAGAATTAAAAAAAGAAGAAAAAGCTAGAAAAGACACTAATAAAAAACGAGAAAAAGTTGGAATAACTCCTGATGAACCTCAAATATTTATGGAAGCAACCATAGAATTTAAGCCAAATGGAAATTATTATCTTATAAAGTACCAAAGAGGAGCTATTAAAGCCTGGGGGGCCTTCAAGGGATGAGAAATCTGTTAACATTTCTTAAAATATCCTAAAGTTTAGCAATTTTTACACCGATATATACTTTATTAATGTATGTGCAATCCAATATTTTTATAATTAGTATTAAGAAAAGGAGTATAAAGTATTTTTTGATTTAGATTTTCAGGCTATATTTATTAATATTTTTTAATAAATAAGCAAATTAATTTATTTTCATACTTTAATTTAGTTAATTAAACTTGAAAATATAATAATATGTAATAAAAAAAACAACTTATAAAAAATAAGGAGTATACTATGAACAAAAAGCAATTCTTAATTGCAACCGTAGCAGCACTGTTATCAGTGTCAAGTGTGAGTGCAACAGATATTACCGGAATTACAGGTAATAATGGGATCTTCAACATTGATCCATCACATGTTAATGGAGACGTTGGCTATAGACAATATGACAATTTTAATTTGAGTCAAGGTGATATAGCAAACTTAATTTTTAAATATGGAAACTCTAGAGACATTGAAACGTTTATTAACCTAGTAAACAATGGAGTAAAAATTGATGGTATCTTGAATACAATGAGAGACGGCAATTTTTACGATGGACACGCTGTATTTATAACTCCAGGAGGAATGGCCATTGGTGCTAGCGGCGTATTAAATGTTGGAACTTTATCAGTTATTACTCCTACAGAAGAAAAATATAACACTTTAAAAGGTGAATATGATGCAAGAAACTATACTAACATCAATAATATATCTAATTTATTAAACAACGAAGCTAACGTTGGAAATATTACAGTTGAAGGTAAAATTCTTGCAAGAAATGGCATCCAACTAAGAGGTGGTGATATTGCAGTTGCAGAAGGTGGAGCTTTAATTAACGGAATTAAATCAAATCAAGCTTTCACTGATAAATCAACAGCTTTAAACGATGCAAATGCTTTATTTAATTCTCTTGTAAATACAGACGGTATTAAAACAGCTTCTGCATTTACAACAAATGGTACAAATATTCAAATTAAATCATCTGGTAGCACAGACATTGCAGGTACAGTAGTAAATGGAGCTGCAAAAGCAGGACAAGCAAATAATGGTTTGTATATTACAAGTAACGGCGGTACAAATATTTCAGGACTTGTCCAATCCACAAATGAGTTAAATGTATACAATAAAGCTGGAGCTCTTGATATTACAGGTACCGTAAAAAATGAAGGTGCTAATTTAAATATTTCAAACAAAGGTACAGATCTTACAGTTAATGGAAAACTTTCAACTGATAAAGATCTTGCAATTACAAATAACGGCACAGGGGCATTAACCCTTGGAGGTTCAGCAGTAGCTCAAGGTGCAAACAATATTGTTAATGAAGGCGCTGGCGGAATGAATATTACCGGAGCAGTTAACGGAGGTTCTATAAGAATCGTTAACAGAGGCGGTAAAATGGTAATTTCTAATACAACAGATAAAGTTGCATCAGCAGGAACAGTTAGATTAGAAAACTCTGGTTCTGGAATGGAAGTTGGTGGAGTAAAATCTGACAGTCTTGTATCAATTGAAAACAAAGCTGGCGACTTAACAGTAAATGGCAAAGTATCAGTTGATGACGGAGCTATAAATATTTTAAATAGCGGTTCAGGTAAATTAGCAATATCATCAAAAGGAAATGTCGCAGGAAATGGAACAGTTTCAATTAAAAACCGCGGAACTAACGGAATGACAATTGACGGAACTGTTACTAATAACGGCATAGATGCAGAAACTGCAATTAATAATGAAGCTGGAGCAATGCTTGTCAATGGAAAAATTCAAAACATGGGTAACATGGCCATAGAAAACAGAGGCAATGGTACCGGCTTAACATTTACAAAAAATGCAACAGTTACTAATGAAGGTCAATTAAAAATTAAAAACTATGGCAATGACGGAATGACTATCGTTGGAGATATTGATAATACTGGAAGATTAACAATCTACAATGATGCAGGCGAACTTGCTCTAAAAAATGATAGCGAAAACTCAAGAGGCGGTTCTATTACAAATAGAGATGGTGCTTTAACTATATGGTCAAGAAATAATTCAACTGGTATTTCTACAAGCACATTAAGCAACATCACTAACGAAGGAGCTGGATATAACTTAGCTATAAAACATGATGGTAAAACAGCAGAAGGTTCCAAAGGCATGGATCTACAAGGCACAATTAATAGCGAAGGCGAAACTGCTATTAATAACTATAGTGGAGATATGTATGTATCAGGAGATATCACATCTGAAGGTAACTTAGGAATCATCAACAGAGCTGGTGGAGGCTCAATGACACTTGCAAGTGATGGAACAATCACAAATGATACTGCAAATACAAATATCAAAAATTACGGTTCAGGTGATATGACTGTAAATAACGAAATCACAAGTGGTGGCAGATTAAACATCTTAGCAAACACTGGCAAATTAAACCTTGGCGGAAAAGTTCACAACAACAGCAACGGTAATCTTGATGCTAATAATGGATTCTATGCAGCAGCAAGAGAAGACGGAACTGGAGTAAATGTTACAAGTGGCTTTAGCGTTGATGGACAAGGCCAAAACCTAATCAAAAATATCTCAGGCTCTGAAGGCTTAAGATTTGAAGGAAATGTTAATACATCATCATCTCAAACAGAACTATACAATATGAAAGGAGATATGACAGTTGGTGGTAACATCAACACAACAAATGGCAATGCTGTTATCCTAAATAAAGGCGATAAATTAACAGCAAACGGAACTATCTCTAGTGAAAAAGACGTAAAAGTTGTAAATAAAGGTTCCGTTGAAGCAGATGTTGAGAATGTACAAGTAACAACTCCTAATGAAGGTAACTGGTTCTGGGAACAACTAAAAAAAATATTTAACTAAAAAAAATAAATAAAAAAGGATATCAGAAATGATATCCTTTTTTTTATTAAAAAAGACTTGCAATTTAAAATTTAGCGTTACATAATGGGATGTAAAATAAAATATCGCGGAGTGGAGCAGTCTGGTAGCTCGTCGGGCTCATAACCCGAAGGTCATAGGTTCAAATCCTGTCTCCGCAACCATTTAGAAAAACTCTTAGAATATATCTAAGAGTTTTTAAATATCTATACAAAATTAAAAATATGCAAATTCTATACAACTTTTTAGCTATAATTATTAGAATTCTTACAAACTCAATGAGCAATGTCTTTCAAAAAAAATTATCTTTGGAAGGAGAAAACCCTGTCGTAGTTAATTTTATAAACTATCTTATACTTAGCATATTTTCAATTCCATTAATATTTTTAGCGAATATTCCAATTACAAGCATTAATTTCATAATTTACGCTTTATTAGGCGGATTGACAGGAGCTATTTGCAATTGCTTTATGGTAATAGCTTTAAAAAGAGGGGAATTATCTGTATTAGGCCCGATAAATTCATACAAAGCTATAATAGGCTTAATTTTTGGAATGATTATCTTGCACGAATTTCCTAATATTTTTGGGTTAATAGGTATTGCACTTATTATTATTGGCTCATATTTTATTCTTGAAACACCTAAAGCTTTTCTCAAAAAAGATATTCAATATCGAATTTATGCACTTATTTTTTCTGCAATTGAAGCTGTTTTCATAAAAAAAGTAATAATTTTATCATCTATTACAACTTCATTTATTACCTCCAGTTTTTTAGGTGCAATATTTTCATTTATTATAATGAGTATTTTCTCTGGGAAAAACTTTAAAATTCCATCTAGAAAACATACCATTATATATATTTTAACTGCTATATGTTTTGGACTTATGACATTTACAACTGCATATGTATTTAGATATATGAATGTAGGATACGCTCTATCTTTATTTCAACTCTCAATTATTATTAATGTAATTTTAGGATATAAACTATTTAACGAAAAAAATCTATTAAAAAAACTTATAGGTTCCTTAATAATTCTTATAGGTTCAGCAACAATTATGATTTACGGACATTAATATGATAGAATTATTCTGAAAGGGATATAAAAGATGCTTGCACCCATTACAGGGCAAAAAGTTGAATATGATATAAGAACATACAAAAGTTATAGAACTCACCAAGTTGAAAAAACTGATACAAATACAAAAGCTAAAATTGCAGCAGGTTCAATAGTTGGAACAATAATTCCAATGGCACTATTGGCAAAAAATCAAAAATGTAAGCTTTATAACATTAAGTATGGTGTAAAAGAAATGATTCTAGTTAGTGCTGGCAGTATAGCCGGAGGACTTGCATCCGGTGTTTTATTTGACAAAAAAGAACACAAAAAACAAAAAATTAATGAAAGCGTTTTCCAATTCATGAATGCTTCAGTCCCTCCACTATTAACAAGTGCATTATATTCTTTTAGCAAAAATATTAAATATAGAATAGCGAGTACAATTGTAGGACTTTTTGGTGGAATGCATATCGCAGCTAAATTATCAAATATTATAAACGATCCACATGACAAAGTACCTGATAGAAAACTTACATTCAAAGATTCTATTGCAAATATTGATGATGCTTTAGGCGTGCTAATTCTTGCAAAAGTACCTATTGCTGAAAAATTACATGTAGATAAAACTTTACCTGCTATATACAGCTGGTGCGGGTATAGAGCAGGTATAAGTAACTAATAATTTAATAATTTAATAATTAATTTTCATCATTTTCTATTTTAATTTGCCCGTTTTCTTCTACAAATTTTTTCTTATGAAATAATTTTTTTACCAAAGGTTCAGAATTAGCTTCATTTCTCTTCTGATACCTAGCCTTTTCAGTATCAACGTCATTATAATCATTAATTTCTTCTATTCTAAACCTCTGTTGATTAATCATCTGCATATCATGGACCTGAATTATAGAGGCATCTGGAGGAAGTACAGCAAATACTGGCATTATTGAAAAAGATAATAATGAAACTAAAATTAAATTTTTCATAATTATAACTCCATAATTTATTTTATACGGAATACTACATTTGCAACTGCTGTAACTTTTTTCTCAATAGTGGTAGTATCATTAATACCCATATCTGATACATTTGTAGAATCAACAGGAGTAATTTGGAATACACCCATATTTACTGATTGAATTTTTCCAGGTCTGTTATGAGTAGCTTTTAACATAGCTGTTGCTCTATCTTTTGCATCTGTAGTAGCATCTTTTAACAATTTTACTTTTAAATCAGCTAATCCTGAATAATAATACTCTGGATTAGTAACATCAATATCTATACCTTTTTCGTATAAGTTTTGAATATCCAAAGCTGTTTCTTTTATTTTATCAACATCATTTGATTTAACTTCTATTGCTTGAGATGCATTGTAATATGCTATTTCATTTGTAGAAGTACCATTTGGATTATATTTATACACATAATAAGAATTAACAGGTCTTACCTCTATATCATTAAGCCCTTTAGCTTTTAAATATTCAGTAACAACAGGCAATTGTTTTTTTATCACACTATAAGCCTCGGATTTAGATGGTTTTCTTGATTTAATATCAACAACCAATCTCGCAGAATCTGATTTTACAACCTGATAAGCTGATCCTGTAACTGATATATTATCTTTTGATAATGTAACAGTTCCGGACTTTACTGCAATAATTAAACCGAAAGCTAAAATTAAAGCCAACCATACCAATTGTAATTTTTCAAATTTTTCAAACATATATAACACTCCTATACAAAATAATATATCACATTATAACCGATATTAAAAAAAAATCAATTGCGAATATAAAAAAAATATGTTACAATTTCTTTGCAAAAACACACAACATACGGGGGCTATATGAATAAATACTTAAATAAAGTTCTAACAGAAGTAAAAGAAAAAAATGAATATGAAAAAGAATATATTCAAGCAGTGGAAGAAGTATTATCAACTATTGAACCGGTAATTGATAAACACCCTGAGTATGAAAAAATAGCCCTTTTAGAACGAATGATTGAACCAGAAAGAATAATCACTTTCAGAGTTCCATACGTAAATGATAACGGTCAAACAATTGTACACAAAGGTTATCGTGTCCAATTTAGCAGTCTAATCGGACCGTACAAAGGAGGACTAAGATTTCACCCAAGTGTTAACCAAAGTATTATGAAATTTTTAGGGTTTGAACAAATTTTCAAAAATGCCCTAACTGGCCTCCCAATTGGCGGAGGTAAAGGCGGTAGTGACTTTGACCCTAAAGGGAAATCTGATGAAGAAATAATGAGATTTTGCCAAAGTTTTATGACAGAACTTCAAAGACATATTGGTCAAGATGTTGATGTTCCAGCAGGAGATATCGGAGTAGGTGCAAGAGAAATTGGTTATCTTTTTGGGCAATACAAAAGAATTAAAGATATATATGAAGGCGGAGTCCTAACAGGCAAAGGCTTATCTTATGGCGGTTCTTTAGCTAGAAAAGAAGCGACAGGATACGGTTTGATATATTTCATGAGAGAAATGCTCAAAAATAATGGCAATAATTCTCTTGAAGGTAAAACTGTAACAATATCAGGTGCCGGAAATGTTGCTATATACGCTTGTGAAAAAGCTCAACAATATGGAGCTAAAGTTGTTGCGATGAGCGACTCAAAAGGCTGTATTTATGACAAAGACGGCATTAATTTAGATATTATAAAACAAATTAAAGAACAAAATAGAGGTAGAATTTCGGAATATAAAAATTATAAACCGAATGCGGAATATATAGAAAGAGAAAATGAAGATTCTCCTATTTGGGACATAAAAACAGATATTGCACTACCTTGTGCTACACAAAATGAATTAACACTTAATTCTGCAAAGAAATTAGTCGCAAATGGCGTAATTGCAATTGGAGAAGGAGCAAATATGCCTTGTACTAAAGAAGCTACAGAATATTTTTTAGCTAACAATATTTTAGTAGCACCAGCAAAAGCTGCAAATGCTGGTGGTGTTGCAACATCTGCAATAGAGATGAGCCAAAATAGTATGAGATATTATCTAACTTTTGATGAAGTAGATAGTAAATTAAATCAAATTATGATTAACATATTTAATTCGTGTAAAAACTCTGCAGAAGAATATAATTTACAAAATAACTACGTTGCAGGTGCAAATATTGCAGCATTCACTAAACTTGCAAATGCAATGATAGCACAGGGTATTGTCTAGTTAGCAAATATCGCATTTATTCTTTGAGAAGAACAAACTTGAGGATCCTTCTTTGTAAATTTATATTTGTTATACTTACAATACTCATTTATTATGAGTCTATAATTCTCAGTTTCCCTACTATTCATTTGAATTGCAAATCTTGATTGCAATATAGGATACTGATCTTTATACCAATCTTCTCCACTGTTTGTAATAGGGAAAATTACACTCATATACCTTTGTCTATCAGATTCAAATAACATACATCTATTACGAAGATAATTTGCGAAACGATTATCATATCTAAAGTTTTTTGCAGCATTATTGCACATATCATTAAACTTCTCATTATTTGCAGTCATAGATTTGTACGCTTCCCTTTTCTCATTTGAATCTGTTGCAAATGCTGTTCCTACTGATAATAAAATAATCGCTAATAATAAAACTAAATTTCTCATAAAAATATTATATTATAATTAATTTGATATGGATGAAAATTTACATTCATTAATATATGGAAGTTCAATATTATAACTATTATAATTAGATTTTTGACTTTCTACATTTATAATTCCATGATGAGCATTAATTATTTGTTTTGCTAAATATAAATTTAAACTGCTGCCAACTTTATCCATTTTTTCTGCAGATGTTGTATATTTACAAAACATATTTTTTATATTTTCAGGAGTTTTATAAGGACTTTCAAAGCCCAATGAAATATTTATACTATTTCCTAAAGTATTTTTAGAAATTTCACAATTAATTTCAGTGTTTTCATAAGCACTTGAAACACAATAATTTATTAAATTTTCAAAAGCCTTTTTCATTTGAATTTTATCTGCATACAAAGAAACGAATTTATCTTTTGCAGAAAGTTTAATTTTAATATTTTTATGTTTTATTTCTCTCAAATATTTAGAAAATGACTCATCAAGAACTTTTAACATTTGAATTTTTTCATAATTCAGAACAATATCATTATTTTCAAATTTGTATGTAGTTAATAATGTAGATAACATATCATACATACAATAACAAGAATCCAATGTTAAATTGAGCAACTCTCTTTGTTGATCATTAATCTTACCCATTTTTTCGTTAACAAGAAGTTCCAAAGCTCTGATTTGAGCAAGAGTTGGGATCTTAAGATCGTGACTAAGTGTTGATATATAAGTTTCTCTTTGTTTTTGAGCAGCACGTTCAGTATTAATACTTCGGCCAAAAACAACTAAACTATCGACATTATCTTTTTTATCCAAAATTGGAACTTTTCTTATTCTTAACCATTGTTGTTTTCCATCTTTTAACCTTACTTCTCTGTCAGTAACGAAGGTCTTTTTGCTTTTCTTGATAAGATCATTTTCTTCTTTAATTAATTCCATTGTTTTCCTCTCAAATACATCTAAAGACAACTTCCTGAACTGCTCTTGTTTTGTAACATTGAAAAATTTTAGAGCTTCAATATTACCGGTCACAAATTTATAATTTTTATCAATTATAAATGCAATCAGGGGTAAATTATTTATAATCGTAGTTAAATGAGATGATTTAGACTCTATTTTAGTTATTTTCAAATCATCTGCTTCTACATTTTTAAATTCTATCTTACTTTTTAATAATAAAATTACTGATAAAATAGAAATAAAATTACAAAAAATAATAAAAAGAAATAAGTTTTTAGAAAGCTCTAAAAAAAGTGCACTAAATATTATCAAACAACAATAAAAGACTAAAAATAATGTATATGATAAGTTTGAAATTACAGCTCTTTTGACCATACTTTCCTCTATTTCTAATTACATGAACATACTAAATTAAGATGTAAAAAAAAACATTACCCACCTGATTAATAATTATCAAAGTGGGTAATAAAATATTCAAAAATTTTCTTATTTACAATGACATTTTTTCTTACTAACAGGACTTCCAAAAATTAATCGCAATCCACCAAAAGGCTTTTCCATAGTATTATTTAACCCTGCAGTCATCTCATCAATATTGCATAAAATTCGATTCATTTCGTTAATCGTACAGCCGATTTGAGGAATAGTTTTATTAAATTCATTTGTCATATTTTTGACATTTCTTGAAATTAACTGAGCATTTTTAGCGGTAGCTTCCATTCTTTCTTTGGACAAAGCACTATCTACATTACCTGTCATATTACTTACATTTTCAGATACCCTAACAATATTCCCAGAACTTTTACTCATATCAGAAGATACTTTAACTACATTCGGACTTACCTCCTGAGCCATTGTATTTAAAGTTCCAAATAGTTCACCAAGAGTCTGAATTGTAACATTTAAGTTTTTAACCGCCTCAGCTGCATCTCCTTTTATTGCTTCAAGAGATTCAGGATCCATATTTGCGAAGTATGATTCAAATTCAACAGTAGTTTTTCCCGATACTCTATCACCATTTTTCAAATAGAAAATAGAGGGATCTTTTGGATATATTATATCAATATAATCAAATTTCCGATTCCATTTATTTCTTTCTTTTCGCAAATTTACTGAAATGTTTATCGGCAATTTCAAATCATCTGGATGCAACTCCATTGTAACTATTGTAGCCGTATAATTTTTATTAGGCTTTACTTTTACAACACGACCTATTTTAAAACCGTTATAATAAATCGGAGCTCTATCATGAAATGGTCGTAAATTTTTAAATTCTGCTGTCACATAAGTATTGGTTCTATAGTTATAATAAGCAACACCAATAGTTAATAAAATTAAAAGTAATATAATTGATTTATACAAATTGTTCATATTAGAAATTCTATTTTATGTCAAATTAAAACACATTCCCGAACAGATTAATTTTATAGTACAATATGCTTATGGAAGAAAATAAATATTCTAAAAAAGCAGGAGAATTATTCAGACAGGGTTACAATTGTGCTCAATCTGTTTTTTGTGCATTTGCAGAAGATATAGGAATGGATTTTGACACTGCATTAAAACTATCTTCATCATTCGGGGGTGGAATGGGAAGATTAAGAGAAGTATGTGGAGCTGTAAGCGCAATGTTTATGATTGCAGGCTTAAAGTACGGTTACACTAGCCCTAACGATGATATTACTAAAGCAGAGCATTATGAAAGAATTCAAAAACTTGCAGAAGAATTCAAGAAAAATAATAAAACAATAATCTGCAGAGAATTATTAGGACTTGATGTAAAACAAGATTCTCCTATCCCAGAAAAAAGAACCGAACAATATTACAAATCCCGTCCATGTGAAAAATTGATAATGGAAGCAGCAGAGATAATAAGTAATTATATATCTTCAAAAAAAGAATCATAAACACTTTGTAACAAAAATACAAAGAAAACAAAATTAGCTTACCGGATATGACTTTTATAATATAATTATTTTGTCACATTAGCTGATATGATAATTGTATACAATTACTCTAATGCTAAAATAAAGAAATTGAACTAAACGGGAGATTTTTTATGAGAAAGCTAATAGCAGGATTACTGGCGTCAGTTCTAATACTTAATAGCACTGCAACTGTATCTTATGCAGTTATTGAAAACTTAAACTCTAAACAAGAAATCCAAGCACAAGAAAACGCAATTATTCCTCTTAAACTTGAAAAAGAAATAAAAGCATCTCTCGCAAAAGTATATGGTACCGAAAATGTAGAAGTAATATACTCAAACATATTATCAATAGCTAAAAAAGCAAAAGAAGAACGCTCATCTGCACTAATTGAAGAAGACCTAAACCGTCCAACAGATTGGTACAAAGATGAAGTAATTTACATGTTTTATGCAAATCACTTTGGAGTAAAAAATCCAGATAAATCAAACACTTTCAAAGATGATATTCAAATGCTAGACTATTTAAAAACTTTAGGCGTAACAACAATCTACATCTTACCATTTGTGGATTCTCCAATGGAAGATGCAGGATTTGATATAAGAAACCCAAGAGGCATAAGACAAGATTTAGGCGGAATGTTTGAATTCCAAAAATTTATCTCTGCAGCAAGACAAAAAGGATTTAAAATTAAAGCAGATTTAGTCCTAAATCACTTCTCAGACCAACATGAATGGTTTCAACAAGCTCTAAAAGGTGATATCTCAAAACTTGATTACTTTGTAGTACGTGACCAGATGCCTGAATATACAAAATACAAAGATCCAAAACTCGGCTGGGTTGCAGAATATAAAGAGCCAAGCGGAAAAACTTCAAAAAGAAGAATTATTTTCCCTGAAATTACAGAAAACAACTACAGAAAAGTAACAATAAATAACAAAGACTACTATTTCTATCACACTTTCTACCCATTTCAGCTTGATATAAACTGGAAAAATCCAAAAGTTTTATATTATAACTTGGAAACAATTGCATTTTGGGCAAATCAAGGTGTTGATATTTTCAGAATGGACGCAATCCCATACTTGATTAAAGAAGATGGCACAAATGCAGAAAACTTAGAAGAAACTCATAGAATTATAAAAATATTAAGTGCATTTATACAAGCAATTGCGCCACGTTCAGTAATCCAAGCAGAAGCTTGTCAAATGCCAAATAAAATTCTTCCATATTTTGGAACAGAACAAAAATACAAAGAAATAGTAAAAGGCCAAGAAAAAGAAATGACAAGAACTGATGAAGTTCAAATTGCATACCATTTTCCATACATGCCTGCGATTTGGGCATCTTTGGTAACTGCTGACAACAGCTATTTTTGGAAAGCTTACAAACAAACTCCACAAATCCCTGATTCAGCTTCTTGGGCAATATTTTTAAGAGTGCACGATGAACTTACTCTTGAAATGGTAAACGAAAAAACAAGGGAAATTCTATTTGAAGACTTGGCACCTAAAGGGGCTGCATTTAGAAAAGGCTTCGGGGTTTCAGGCAGAATGGCTAATTTCTTGGATAACAACCCAGACAGAATTGGTATGGCTTTTTCTATACTTATGTCATTACCTGGAATTCCAATTATTTACTATGGCGATGAAATAGGAATTCAAAACAATTTTGCTAACGCAAATAAAAGTGCAAAAATGCGTGAAGCTAAACAGAAAAAAGATAAAGATGTAAAAAATAAAGTTAAAATGCTAAGCTATTTTGACAGCCGTGATATAAATAGAGGACCTATTACACAAAAAACATTTGAAGATGCCGTAAATCACAAAGGCACATACAATAACAGAGTATATGAAAGAGTAAAACAACTAATAAAAGTAAGAAAACAATACCCTGTAATCACAAGAGGTTCATTTGTAGAATTAAAAACTAAATCTCCGGAAGTTTTTGCCTATGTTCGAGCAACAGATACTGACAGAGTTGTTGTAATAAACAACCTATCTGACAAAAAAATCAAAGCAACAGTAGTATTCACTGATGACAATTTCGGCAAAAAAGAAAAAGACATATACTTGAAAAATCTACTGACAGACAAAATGGTGCGTGCAAGAGTTGAAAACAAAGAATTAACAGTAAGATTGAACGCATACGATGCTATGTGGCTAAAAATGTAAGCGTGCCGCTTAACCCACCAATCAGGCTACACAAAAAAATTTTTATTGTCATAGCAAAATGTAAGCGTGCCGCTTAACCCACCATACATATTAATCAAATTTCAACAACTCTATAAGTGATAACCGAATCCATCAAAAACTTTTTCTTTTACATCACTTATCATTTTTAAACATCATCTTATGTAATTTCTTTAATCCAACACCTATATAGGTTGTCACAACCATAGTTACAACAAAATATAAGTAAGTTGTTTGCACAGGATTATATATCCAGTAAATATCGTGATTTGCACGCTCCGCAATCGGAATACCATGCAGCCACATAAAAATTGCTGTCATTATATACATAACAAGCAAATGATTTGCCATTATGTGATATGTAACATTCCCCATATCTTGAATAAATTTTATATCTTTAACATAAGGATAAAGAATTTTTACAGTAAATAAAGATGCCCAAATACCTGTTAATGCAGTTAATATTGGCACAAAAAGCTGATCATCAAATCGCGACCAGACAAGCACATAACTTAACCCAATACCATGCTCAGGGTCATAATCTCTGTTAAACATCCAAAGTATAGATTGCAATACAAATACAGTACCAAACCACTTTGGCGTAAAAATATTATAATTATCTTTTATATAATGAGTATAAAAATATCCCAAATATACAAAAAATAGTGAAAACATTGTTCTAATTACGATTAACATTAAAGGAGTTACCGCAAACCATTTATCAAAAGGAATTGCAAGTAATCCTAAAACAGTAAAAAATCCCAAGTGTATAAATTTATTTTTTGTCACAGCATTCAAAGCTCTAAACAAAAATAAAAAAGTAATCATTGTCATAAACAACTGAGTTACAAACCACAAAGGACAAGACAGGTCAAATTGATGTCCGTTTAAAAACGGAGTAATGAAAAAATTCTTGAAACTCAAAGGCATACCCCAAAATTTACCAGTCAGCTTTGCAATTAAAATTGTAACGAGCATATAAAACAAGTTATACCAAAAATAAGGAACCAAAAGAGTTTTAATCCTTCTTTCCACAAATGTAGCAACATCAGTCAAATATTTATCTTTAAACAGACAACCTGATATAAAGAAAAATAAAGCTAATTGGAAAGAATAAGGAGGGAAAATTCCTAATAGCGAAAACTCCAAGTGTCCTGATACAACAAGCAGAATAGCCAGAGCTTTTAAAACATTCATCTCATTTGAAAAAATTTTATCCATACAACAAATGATAACATAAACTAAAAATGTGGTATATAATAAGAAGATTATAAGGAGATACTAATATGACAATTTTAGTTTTAGGCGGTGCAGGTTATATCGGCTCACACACTGTATATGAGCTAATCGATAATGGTGAAGATGTTGTTATCATTGATAACTTATTAACAGGACACAAAGAAGCAATTCACCCTAAAGCAAGATTTTATAAAGGTGACATTAGAGACAGAGAATTTTTAGACGATGTATTTAAAAAAGAAAAAATTGATGCCGTAATCCATTTTGCAGCTTGCTCATTAGTAGGCGAAAGTATGGAAAAGCCTCTAAAATATTATGATAACAACTTATGCGGAACAAAAATTCTTTTAGATTCTATGGTCGCAAATGGTATTGATAAAATAGTATTTTCTTCAACTGCTGCGACATATGGCGAACCTGAAAAAGTTCCTATTTTAGAAACTGACAGAACAGAACCTACAAATACATACGGCGAAACAAAATTGTCAATGGAAAAAATGTTTAAATGGGTTGGAAAAGCTCATGGACTTCGCTATGTATCACTAAGATATTTTAATGCTTGCGGGGCTCATATTTCAGGACAGATAGGAGAAGACCATAACCCGGAATCTCATCTTATCCCTCTAATTCTACAAGTTCCAAACGGCAAACGTGAATACATCTCAATATTTGGCGATGACTATGACACAAAAGACGGAACTTGCGTGAGAGATTACATTCACGTAACAGATTTAGCTCAAGCCCATATCCTTGCGGTTAAATATTTACAATCAGGAAATGAAAGCAATATATTTAATTTAGGAAACGGTGTAGGCTTTACAGTAAAAGAAGTAATAGATACTGCAAGAAAAGTAACATCACACCCTATTCCTGCAAAAATCACACCGCGCAGAGCAGGCGATCCTGCACAACTTATTGCATCAAGTGAAAAAGCAAAAGAAATCCTAGGGTGGACACCTGAACATAATTCTTTGGAAGAAATAATTTCAACTGCTTGGAATTGGCATAAAAATCACCCGAACGGATTTAACTAAAAATCAATAGCAAAAAAAATCTTTTTTGAATTTTTAATTTGAATATGAAAATTCAAAACTACCAAAATCAAACATCTTTTCAAGCAAAATTTTTACACAGTGATTCATTGCAAAAACTTGTCCAATATTCTGTCGAAAATGGGAAATTCGACAAACTTAATGCTGCAAGAAAAAATATTGACTCTGCATACCTTACAACACGCTTAAAAGTTGATATTTTTGAAAAAGACGGCAAACCGATAATAAATTTCACAAGATTTGTACCTAAAAAAAATGTTTTGGTTGCAAAATATCAAGATGATTTTGAACAAGCAAAAGTTGTAACTTTCAAATCAGACAAAAAATGTAATCCTCTAAAATTTGCATTTGAAAAAATCATAAAACTAAGCAATAATACACCCCATAACAATATGTATAAAAATGTAGTTATTACAAAATAAAAACTATTTTAAAAAGATAATTCTACATATACAGGCAAATGATCGCTTCCAAAATTTTTACCGATTTTAAAAGAATTCATTAATATTTTTGGAGATATTAAAACATGTTCCAATGAAATTCTAAAAATTGGAATATATCGAGCGTTCCAAGTTCCATTAACATTTTTAGCCAAAATTTGACAATCTTTCAAAAATGCAGATTTAATATATTTTTTATAAGAATTTGAATAAATAGTTGTATTAAAATCTCCTGCAAACACAAGATTTTTGGAATTTTCTTGAGATGAAATTGTATTTATTTTCTTAAGCATTTCATTTCTTACTCTAAAATAATCTTTGCTCGTTGGAGGAAGTGTATGAATTCCGTATATCCTTAAATCTTGAGAAAACATTTTAAAGTTTGCAACGACAACAGGAACTTCAAAATCAGTCCACAGCTCTATATCAGTATTTGTAAAAGGAATTTTAGAATACATAGAAATTCCAAAATTATCCAACCTTGAATGTTCTATATAATATGGATAACTTTTTTTCAAATCTTTTATATGCTCAAGCCAAATATCATCTGTTTCTTGCAAAATTATAATATCAGGATTTTCTTGATAAACACTGACAAGAAAATCATCATAATTTTTGTTTGATGTCAAAACATTATATAGCGCAAGTTTGACTATATTACCTTGATTAAAAGATTCATATCTTCCGATATATGAAAATATCTCAAACAAATTCAAAAAAATCAAAACAAAACATACAAAACAATAAACTATATATTTTTTGTTTAAACAAAACAAATATATAAATAAAACTAAAAATAAAAAATTAAATATCAAATATTGCAATCTGAAATGAGAAAATATATCAACTATAATATTATTAGCAGGTAAAACTGCAATAATATTTACGCAAATAAAAATTACAAAAAATAATAACCCTCTAGTCTTTAAATAATTATCTATCTTTTCTTTCATAATTTTTTAAATATCTCACTATTTATGCTATAAATCAAATGTTTCATGTTTTTACCACGAACATTTTTCACAAATTCTCCAGTAACTACTGCTCCACATTTTTCTGCGACTTTTCTTAATTGAAAATTTTCAGGACGGATTTCAAATATTACATTATCTAATTTTATGTCATTAAAAACATACTCTATCATAGTTTTTGCACCTTCAAGAGCATACCCTTTATGCCAAAACTTTTCTTTTAGAATATACCCTATTTCATAATATTCTCTACCATCAATAAAATCAGGCATCAATGCAATTTGTCCTACAACTTGTCCACTTTGCTTATCTAAAGCTAAAAAATAGCCTAATCCATATTTTTTATAATATTCCCTATTCTTTTTTATCCACTGCAAAACATCAATATCATCAAAGACATATTCCCATGCATACATAACATTAGGATTTTTAAGCATCTCAGCAATATCAGAAAAATCAGCTTCTGACATTTTTCTAAATATCAATCTTTTAGACTCTGCAAAATATTGTTCCACAAAACAATTATACTGAATTTTAAGATTTTTTCAAATTTACTTTCAACAAAAATCCTAAAGGAATCATAAAAAATGACACAAGTGCAAACAAAGCAAAGACATCAGAATAAGCAAATATTTTAGCTTGCACAATCAATTGCTTGTAATACACAGCACCAGCTTTATGCATTGCCGCAAACTCAGGCAAACTACTCATAAATTTATGGGTCATCAAAGATAATCTATGATAATATACAGGATTTGTCAAAGCCAAATTACCTACAAGATAAGTTTGATGCACTTGAGATAATCTTGCAACCATAGTCGATGACAAGGATATGCTTAATACAGTCGCAACACATTTTGCCAAGCTATGCAATCCGGCACCATTAGACAACTCTGATTTTGGCAAAGTGCCTAATACAAGACCGGAAATCGGAATAAATGTTAAAATTACCCCTACTCCTAAAAGAATATTTGGTAAAATAATAAAGCCGAATGACGTCATTAAAGTCAAATTTGTATAATAAAAAGTCGACACACCAATAAATACAAATCCAACAGCTATTAAAATTCTATTATCAATCTTAGCAACCAACTTATCAATTATACATAACATAATAAGACAAGATATAACACGCGGAGCCAAAGATAAACCGCCTAAATAAGCTGTATATTCCATAATACTTTGTAAATACTTAGGTAAAAGAACAATCGTTACATAAATAATCATATTTACAAACGCACCTAAATATGTACCTATAGCAAAATTCTTATCTTTTAAAATTCTTAAATTTACCATTGGATCTTTATTTTCAATTTCCCAAACAACAAAGAATATAAATGAGAAAAATGAAATACCGCTTAACCAACACACCCAAGTTGTATCAAACCAGTTATATTGTTCACCCTTATCCAATACAACCTGCATTGTAAATAACCATACAGCAAGTAAAATAAATCCGATAACATCAACTTTTTTCGGTTTAACTCTATTAGGATTTTCGGGAATAAACATATGAATTAAAAAACAAGAAATTATTCCAACCGTAATATTCATTAAATAAATCCATTGCCAACTTGAATTATCAACAATAAAACCACCTACAGTTGGACCCATAATTGAAGATACCATAACAGCTAAAGCAAACAATGCCATAGCTCGCCCTCTTTGTTCAAAAGGGAAACTTGAAATTAATATAGCTTGAGAAATAGGCATCAAAGGCCCGCCTCCAATACCTTGAATTACTCGACCAAGCACCATCATATTTAAGCTTGGAGCAAATGCACAAATTATTGAACCTAAGGTAAAAATAGCAATAAATACCTTTAAAAAGTTTACCCTACCCATTAAATTTTCAAACCAAGCAGTCAAAGGTAAAAGAATTGCATTTGCAACCATATAACTTGTAATAACCCAGTTAGCTTCATCAAGAGTTGCACCAAAATAACCTGCAATATGAGGAATAGCAACGTTTGTCTCAGATGTCGCTAACATTGCAAAAGCAGTCGGGAATAAAATTGTTACAGCAACTAGCCAAACAGAGATTTTTTTATTTTGTTCAATTGTCAAAGACTGCGTACTCATATCATAATTCCCTAATTTGAAAATAAAAAATCAGAGAGGAAGGGATTCGAACCCTCGGTGGAATTGCTCCCACACAACCTTTCCAAGATTGCACCTTAAACCGCTCGGACACCTCTCTATTTAAAAATAACTAAATATCTTGTTTTATATTATCATAAACATTTATTTCATGCTAAAATCAACTTATGCAAAAAATCACATACAAATCAGAAAAAGGACTAAAAGGGACTGTTACAATCCCTTCAGATAAATCAATTTCCCATAGAGCAATTATGTTTACCTCACTAGCAAAAGGGAAATCTATAATTAAAAATTTTTCAAAAGGTCAAGATCCTCTATCATCTTTAAAAGTTTGCAAAGCTTTAGGAATTGACGCAGAATTCTCAAACGAAGAATTAATTGTAAAATCAAAAGGTATATTATCAGCTCCGCAAACACACCTTGATTGTGGAAATTCAGGCACTACAATGCGACTTATGTCAGGCATTCTTGCAGGACAAAAATTTAACTCTACATTAATCGGCGATGAAAGTCTTTCAAAACGTCCGATGAAAAGAGTAATTGAGCCATTAGCACTTATGGGAGCTAAAATTGAATCAAATGAATTTAAAGCTCCATTAAAAATCTATGGACAAAATTTACAACCTATTAACTATGTTTCAAAACTCGCTTCCGCTCAGGTGAAATCTTGCATATTACTTGCAGGCCTAAATATTGATGGACAAACATCATTTACAGAACCTTATGTATCAAGAAATCACACTGAAATAATGCTTAAATACATGGGAGCAAACATATCTGTTAATAATACAACAGTGACTATAAAAAAATCAGAACTTGAGCCAAAAACTATTGAAATTTGCGGCGACATATCATCTGCTGCATACTTTATTGTTGCAGGATTAATCGTGCCAAATTCTAAAATAATATTAAAAAATGTAGGACTAAACCCGACAAGAACAGGCATTCTTGAAGTAGCTGAAAAAATGGGCGGAAATGTAGAAATTTTAGATAAAAGAAACATTTCAGGTGAAGATATCGGGGATATCCAAATTTCTTATTCAGATCTCAAAGCCTGCACTATTGAAGGTGAAATAATTCCAAGACTAATCGACGAACTCCCTGTAATAGCAGTTTTAGCTACTCAAGCTAAAGGCACTACAATAATTAAAGATGCCCAAGATTTAAGAAACAAAGAATCCGACAGGATTAAAGCAGTTGTAACTGAACTCAAAAAAATAGGAGCAGATATTGAAGAAACTCCTGACGGATTTATTATTAACGGCAAAACAAATCTCAAAGGCGATACAGAAGTCGAAACTTACCACGATCATAGACTTGCAATGAGTTTGTACGTAGCAGGTTTAATTTGCGAAAAACCTATCGCAATTAACGGCTTTGAATGGGTAGACATATCTTTCCCTGAATTTGATAGATTGTTTAACTCTTTGTCTTTGTAAAGAAATATTAAGCTATAAAATTTCAATTTGGCAATTTTACCTGACAAAAATTTTTTATATATACAAGGTTAGGGAAATTAATATTGAAAGGTTAAGGTTTAAGGTTATGACAGGGGAAATTTCAAATTTATATGGAATGAATTTATACAACAATCCATATTTAAACAACAATGATGATTTTTTAGCACAACAATATTTTGCTCAACAAGCAGGACAAATACAAGGTCAAGGTCAAACTCAAAATCAACCTGCATTCCAAGGTTACCAACAACCTCAAGCTGATACTTTCCAAAAATCAGGTTCTGGATTAACTACAGGTTTAACTCTAGGTGCTATTGCAGGAGCTGGCACAGGTGCAGGCATTTATTATTTTGGAACAAATCCTATCAAAGATGGAAAAGTTGATGAAACGCTACTTAAAATGACCAACAAAGAAGGACTAAATTCTTTAAAAGCAGAAGCAATAAAAGAATTATATGAACAAAAAGCAAAAACAACTTTTGATACTCTAGGAGTAAAAGATTTAGAGCAATATAATGCAATAGAAAAATTATCTAAGGCAACAAAACTTGAAGATCTTCCTGAAGATACAAGAAAATTATTACCAGATAGCATTAAAACTCCAAAAGATGCAAAAGCTCTTGTTGATTTAGCAAAACCTGAATTAGACAAAATCGACAAAACAAAACTTGCAAATCAAGCAGAAAAAACCTTAAAGACTTTTTCTTTAGAGCATAATGAAGAACAATTGAAAAAATTAGAAGGTATCAAAGCAAAAATTGACAAATTACCAAAAGATGCAAAAGTAGCTGATTTAGAAAAATTCTTCATCGATAACGCTGAAACTTTTAAACTTAAAGGAACTGAAGCAGAAATCGCAGAAAAAGCTAAAAAAATAGCTGCAAAACATGGAACAAAAGAAAATCTTCTAAACTTATATCAAGGTCGTATTGATGCTAAAAAAGAATATATAAAAGAATTTAAAGCAGAACTTACTGATGGAATAAAAAAATACTGGGATGATACAGCTAAAGCATTCAAAAAAGATGCACCAGAAACATTAACAAAAGCCTATAAATCATTCAAATGGAATAAAGCATTAAAAGGTGGAGGAATCGCAGCAGGTGTAGCACTTGTATTAGGCTATCTATTCGGAAGTAATGCATAATAAAAAAATAACAATTTAATTTAATAAAAAATCCCATTATTAATAATGGGATTTTTTATTTGTCTAACAAATTTTTAGCTTCTTTTATTGATATTTTTTGAGGTTTATTGGGCATAAATTTTTCAACATTATGTCGTAAATCAAAAAATATAACTTTTTTAGTTAAATCAATAAATTTATCAAAATCTTTTCCTGAAAATAGATATAATATTCTTTTATTATCATCTTTTTTTACACTCAAAGTTAAAAACTTATTATCTTTTTCAAAAAAATTATTTCTTAGTCTTTTTATATCATGGTGATTGCCTTTTACTTTATAGAATTTCCCAAAAGCTATATTATTAGTATGATGTTGATTTATCTGCATAATTTCTCCAAATTTGTATAAATTGCTTTATTTAAAGTAAAAAACAAAAATAAAATTTTTTGCTATAAAACACATATTAAGATAAAATAGAGGATAAATATAAAACAAAAATTTGTACTAATATTACTTTTATGTAAAATTACTTGAGAGGTGACAAATGAAAAAGAAATATATAATATTTTTACTTATCATGCTCTGCTTAAATTTTTTAATAGCACAAGCAAATACAATTAAGGTAAATTTAGGAAAAGACTATATCCCTGAAAGAGATCCTTCAAAAGCAAATGCAATGTGTAATATATATCCTAATGGAGCATACAAATGTTTTTGCAAAAATGGACATTATAACGGCCCAGCAAAAAATTATGTATGGAGTTCAAGTAATCCAAAACCAGATGATAATATGTTAAATACATTTCCTTTGTATGTTAGAACTCCAAAATGTTTAAAATTTTATAAATAGTATTTACATATATTAAAAATATTATTTATGCAACAAAAAACTGGGACCGGAGGGATTCGAACCCACGACCAAGGGATTATGAGTCCCCTGCGCTACCGCTGCGCCACAGTCCCAGATATATTTATTTTTGCGGGACTTATCAGCGGTAGCTGCGCTACCTTTTCCTCTCACAAATGATACTTAATCATTTGTTCGGCAGAGTGCCACAGTCCCAGATTATTCTGGATTTATGAGACTTACTGCAACATTTACATTATCTTTTCAGCTATCAAACAAAACTTATTTATTCGATATAGTGCCTCAGTCCCAAGATATTTAATTTTCAAACTATGTTAAATTTATCATTAAAAACATAAAAAATCAAGTACTAAACTTGCAATGATTTTTCTTCAATTAATTCATTTGCTCCAACAATTTGAGAATGTAAATTCATTTTTATTACGCAATCTGATGCTATTACACAATTTTCAATATGAACATCATCACTGATTACTACATTATCCCAAATTATTGAATTTTCAATTATAGCATTTCTACCAATTTTAGTATTTTTTCCAATTACAGATTTTCCTTTAAAAGTTACATTTTGTGGAATAATGCATGCCTCATCCGCAATATAACTTGCTCCATTTTGTAATTCTACAATTTTATTATGTGAGAAATTACACTTACTTAAAAATACATCTTCATTTGATTGAATATATTGATTTATTGTTCCGATATCACTCCAATATTCACTTACTTCAAATGTATTTATTTCATTCCTTTCAACCAATTTTGGAAAAACATTTTTTGCAAAATCATAAAAAGTATTTTCAGGAATATAATCAAATATTTTATAATCAAAAATATAAATTCCTGTGTTTATATAATTACTTTTAGCTTCTTCAACAGAAGGTTTTTCTTGGAATTCTGTTATGTAACCATTATTATCTGTAACTACAACTCCGAAATGAGGAACATCTTCCATTGCAATTTTTTTAATACCTATTGTCGCAACTGCCCCTGTATTCTTATGATGTTCAATAGCTTTTTTTAAATCTACATCAGATAAACCATCTGCTGATAAAACTAAAAAAGAACTGTCTTTATCAAAAAAAGATTGGCATTTTTTGACACCACCCGCAGTCCCTGATAAAGTATCTTCTTTTATATAATTAAAATTTATACCAAAATTATTATTAGAATATCTTTCAATAATCTTGTCTGCTAAATAATAAGTATTGCAAATTACATCAGTCACACCTATTTTAGAAAGTTTTTCAAATAATATATCCATTACAGGTCTATTTGCAATAGGCACAAGAGGTTTAGGAATCGATAATGTTAACGGTTCCAACCTAGAGCCCACCCCTGCAGACATAATCATTGCTTTTATATTCTCACTCATAATGTTATTATTATACTCCAATAAAGAATTTATTGCAAATTTAAAATCAGGTTGTATAATAATTATGTAGATAAAAAAGGGCTTATAGCTCAGTTGGTAGAGCAGTTGACTCTTAATCAATTGGTCGAGGGTTCGAGCCCCTCTGAGCCCACCAAAAAAGATAGGAGTAAATCCTATCTTTTTTTATTATATAACAATATCAACTTCTTTCCCTATTTCTTTAATAATAACTTGAACTTGCTCATTTAATTCTTGCTTTTTTATATTTGGATTTTTGACTATTATTTCATTTATTTTACCAGTTGCTTCTGCAATTTTCGGATATTTTTCTATAATTTTTTTCCCTATATTTTCAGCATAATATTTATAACCTTTATTTCCTGTTGCTTTAATTGGTTTGTTATTTAAAGCATTGATAACTTCTTTACACCCTTCAAGTCCATCACTTTGAAAAATTTTTAGACTTGTTACTTCTAAAACTTTCCCTGTATCAAGTTTTATCCCAAAATTTATATTATTATTGTTATAATTGTTAATTTTCATATTTTATTTAAAACATAACATAAAAAATTTTGCTAAATAATTTAAGACTTGACACATGTTGTATAATTAAATTATGGGCATCAAAAAAATAGTCTGCCAAGTATTATTAATTTTTATTTTTTTACTGGCAGGAATTCCAAATACATTTGCTATAGAAGAAGTTGATGACGATGAATTATTTAATCCCATAGAAATTAAAGACGGGATTTCATTGTCTGTACTAGACTGTGTTGCTACAGCTTTTAAAAATAGTCCCAAAATTAGAAGAAAAAAATATGATTTAGACATAGCAAAAAGTAATTTAGGTATAGCCAGGTCTCAATATTTCCCAGTTATAAGTGCAGGCGCGGGATTTTATAACGAAAATAATTCAGACAATATTTATTATAATTCTCACTATCGAGAACTCCCAACAGTTGGAGTAACTGTAAACAAATTAATATGGAATTTCGGAAAAACTACTGCATATATTAAAATGGAAGAATTTTATAAAATCGGTGCAGAATATGAATTTATGGACAGCTTATGCTCTACATTATTTGATGTTAAAGCTAAATATTATAATCTCTTGAAAGCTAAAGCATATTTACAAATTGCACAAGACAACGTAAAAATTAACGAAAATTTTGTCAAAATAGCAAAGAAAAAACCAGACCTTTCTACAGCTGAACTAAATTTAAGCGAAGCTAAAGTAAAATTATTAGAAGCAAAAAACAATTATAATAATGCAAGAGTTGACCTCAACAATTCAATGTACCTTGAAAATCAACCAGATTATACAATTAATAACACAAAAACTTTTGCATATAACAATGATTTTTCTTATGATGAAAAAAATATAAAAACAGAAGAATTTATTCCTGAAAAATTCGCATTCCCACTAGAAAACGCCGTCCAAATCGCTTACGATAACAGCCCCGATTTGAATGTATTAGTTGCAACAAAACAAGCAATGGAGCAATCTCTATTATATATAAAAAGAGCATATTTCCCTGATTTAACAGCAAATGCAGGATACGGTTTCAATAATTCTACGCAAACTACAAACAATAGCTTTCAGGTAGGAGTGAATTTAAATTCCACAGTTAATCTTATGGAATTAAAACACAGCATTAAAGGAGCTGATGCTCAAATAAATATTGCTGATAATGAAATTGTTCTTTTCAAAAAAGATTTATATTTTGAGGTAAAACGAGCTTTTAATAACGTTGAAAAAAGTGAAAATCAAATTCCAACAGCAAAGCTAGAAGCTACTCAAGCCCTTGAGAATCTAAAAATAATTGAATCGAAATACAAAACGAATGAATTAGATTATGTAGCTCTTCAAAACGCAAGAAAAGATTACATAATGGCTGTTACTGAATATATTGACAGTTTATATAACTATAATATGGCTTTAATTCAAGTTGAAATGGCAATGCACTACCATATTGTAGATATTCACCATAAATCAGAACATGCTATGAAATATCACTTCGCTGAATTAATAGAGCATTTGAACAAAGTTCTTGGCTGTGATGAAAAAGAAATTCAAAAGGAGAAAAAAAGAAAGGATAGACAAGCACTATAAATCCTTGTTTATATTATGATAAAAATATGCTAATAGAAATTCTTAATAAAATAAACACAATAAATGAAAACCTATTTTCTGGTTTTGACAATATTATAGAAAATTTTGGAATGCCTGATTGGCTGGCTGATGCAATAATTGATAGTTTCCATATTTTACCACTATTATTTATAGTATTTTTTGTAATTGAATTAATCGAATATTTCTATGCTGATAAAATTAATTCATTTATGAAAAAATCTGAAAAAGCAGCACCTATAATTGGGAGTATGGCTGCAATTATTCCTCAATGCGGATTTTCTGTTATTGCAAGTACTTTATATATTAGAAAATTTATTACAAAAGGTACATTAATCGCAATTTATTTAGCAACATCTGATGAAGCAATTCCTATTCTATTAGCAAATCCTACACATATGCATTATGTTTTACCAATAATAGGAATAAAAATTATTATTGCAATAATTGCAGGTTATTTGATTGATTTTATTTTAAAAGATAATAAATATATTCCTATAATTCAAGAAGCTGACAATGAAGAAAAAGAAGATGAAGGCTGTTGCCATCATAGTGTATCAAAAAGAAGAAAAAGAGAATTAATTTATCATCCTCTAAAACATACTTTCAATATTTTCATATTTATATTAATTATAACAATTATATTAAACTTTATTATTGAAATATATTCAGAACATGCCATATTACATGTACTTCTTGGTAAAGTTAAATTCCTAGAACCTGTGATTACTGCAATTATAGGACTAATCCCAAATTGCGCAGTATCTATTGCTTTGACAATGTTACTTATAAAAGGATCAATAAGCTTTGGAGCTGTAATGTCAGGTTTATTATCAAACGCTGGACTAGGAATATTAGTATTATTTAGACATAATGAAAACATCAAAGATGCGTTGAAAATTGTTGGAATATTATTAACTATAAGTATACTATCAGGCTTACTTATTCAGTTAATCTAGACTAACTGAATGTTTAATCTGTCATATCTTTCAGCAATATCATCATCATTTCTGAAATATTTATCGAATTGTAATCCCTGATCTTTCGATACAGATTTTACTAAATCTTTTACCAAATCAAATTGAACATCTTCATTCCACATATTAAATTCATCAACTAAATGCTCTCGAGCTCTAAGCTTTTGTTTTATATCTTTCATACCTGTATTAATTTGTCTTTCATGAGCTCCCATTTGAGTAACATTAGACATCCAAGCAAAAGGAGATTTATTTAAACGGTCATGGATTACATTTACAATATCGTTATCGACAGTATAAGCTATTTTTCCATCCCTAACAGACTCAATAAAATATGCAAAATTTTTAGCATAAACTTTTGAGATTTCAGACTGGTCATTCATTTGTGCAAATTTTATATTAAATTCTCCTGCAGTAACAGGATTAATATCATATAATCTCTTCTGCTTGAAATACTCAATATATTTATCCAATCCCACTTTATGCGTTAAAGAATCCAAAACATCTAATGTGTGAAACATTTTATCAATAGTATAAACTTCAGGGAAAGTATTCTCATTATTCAAACTTAAGATTCTTTGATCTACTGTATCCCATAAAGTACCTTTATAACTAGCAATTAATTCATCATCAGGTCTGTAACTATTTTGTTTCCTTCCTAAAATAATATAAGCCTTATCAATATCACTACCAGGTAATGCATGTTTTAAACCTATTGAACATACAGGATCATATCCTGCCATCAAAACTTTTACATCGAAATTTTGCGCAAATAAAGCATTTCCGACAAATTCACTATTTATTTTATCTGAAACTTTTGAGATATTAGGAAAATCTGTAAGAGCTTTATAACCATCAACAAAAACCTTTTTTAAATATTGAGGAATTCGCTCTAAAAAAGCAAAATTATCTTTTCTTATAAACTTATTTTGAGGATAAATTTTATCATCTAAAGCTTCATAAAACTTGGCATATCTAAAATATTGATATTGATTTTGCAAATCTTGAGCTGTATTAATTGTTATTTGCGGAACTCTTTGAGTAACGCCTTGAAATTGCCCCCCCCCCGAAATTTGATTGATTCTATTAACCTTCATATACTTTACCCCACTATATATGTAGAATTATGATTATCCGAACCGCCTATTTTTATAAGACTTTTCAAATAATTATTTGTTTCATTAACCCTGTCTATACTTACATCTTTTGGATATGCTTGATGATAAGCTTCTGATATTTGAATAAGTCCGTCTGATTTATATATAAAGTTATTCAAGACCTTATTCGGATGATAAAATTTCATAGCAGTAAAATATGGATGCGCAAAAGATAATATTACGTTATCATCTCCTTTTAGGACGTTTATTAAATCTTCAAATGAACTTTCATTTGATAAAACTAAATCGTTATTTACAAAGTGCGGTGCATATTTCTTCCTGACGTTAGAAATTATATCTGTTTCATTTATATCATTATCTAAAAAATTATTATTTTTCAAGTACCACATATTCCTATTTTTTACATCTATATTTTGCATAATATCTTCATACATTTTATTTGGATCAACACCTTTTCTTGATGCTTGAATAGTAATAGCATGTTTTGTCTGAGCATAATGATTTACAGGCCAGTGCGAATTCATCATTAAACAATCAGGATTAAGATTATATGTTTTTAACAATTCTTCTTTATTAAAATTTGTTAAAGGAATAGCTTTTCTTATTTCTGAAAGCATATTATCAATCGTATCATTTCGTCTTTTTTGTAAATTTTCGCAATATTTATCAAACTTAAAAGGATTTATTCCATAAGCAAGAATCTCTGAAATTTCACAAGGATTATTTCCTCTTGATACTTTATGAGAAAAACTTAACTCTACCCCTGGAATAAATTTTACATTTTTAAATTTTTCGGGATTTTCTGCCATAATCACAAGAGCTTCTTTTACGCCTTTTACAGAATCATGGTCTGTTATTGAAAAAATAAATTTTTGTCCTGTTCTTTTAAATAAATTATTTGAATATTCCGCAATTTCATTTAATAAGTTTTTTACGGTAATCTTCCCGTCAGAATTATTGGTATGCATATGAAAATCAGCTTGAAAACCAAAATTTTTAATATTTTCTGGAGTATATGTATAATTGATTTTTCTTAAATTCAAAATCTGCTTAACAAATTCTTCTTTATTCATAACATTTGAAAGAGTAAGAGGATTAATATTTTTACCTGTTATTTCAGACACTCCTGCAGCTAAACTCTTTACATACTCACTGCACACTCGAGGAGATGGTTTGGCAATTTTATAAATTGCAACTGCAGATACCAAAGACCCAAGCATAATACCAGCAGGAGAAACACCTGATTTTTTCTGAGCTGCCCCCTCAATATTTGGAGAATAAACTCGATGTCCATATACACTTTGAACTGACGAAACTTTCATTTTACACCTATAGAGATTTTTTAAGAAAACGAGAATTGATTTATATTATAATATTTAATTTATATTGTAAAAAGTAACTTAATTCAACATCCCAACATACTAGTAATTGTATTATAATGAAAAAATTAAGGCAAAATATTAAGAATTTGTCATATTAATTATTTTTTTATAAAAACTCTTTCCAATTTTCTCGCAAATCTTACAATCGGTTTTTCAATATCTGCAGTAATTGAATCAACTAAAATAGTCTTTTTACACCCTAATTTTTTACCACACATTACATCTGTTAATGGTCTATCTCCAACAAAACATGTTGTTTCCGGAGATAATTTATGTTCCTGCATAAATTTTTTTGCAACTTTTATATCAGGCTTGTGAGCCTTGAATACAACAGGGAAATCAGAACATGCAGATACTTTGGCAATATAATCAGGATTATTATTATTTGATACAACTCCAACAAAAAAATCCTTTTTAACTTTTTCAAGCCATTCCAAAGTTTCTTTTGTATAACAACCTGTCTTAGACCCCATAATAGTACTGTCTAAATCGAACAATAAAGCATTTATCCCCTGATTTTTCAAATCATCTAAATCAATTTCATAAATATTTTTAAGATTATAATCAGGTTTGATAAACATTTATTACCTCTTTCTTCTATTAATTATAAGTCTTTATTCCGACAGTTCTAACTAAGGCATATTTATAATTTTCAGGAGCTTGAGAGAATTTAACATATACATCATCATTTGTATTGCCTAATTCTAAATTCTCACCATCTTCATTTTTAACAGCTTCAACTTTAGCAACAAACTGCTCATCAGGTGTAATAATTTCAACATCATCACCTACAAGCATTTTATTTTTTATTTTCACCAAGAAGAAGTTACCATCTTTTACATCACCTTTGAATTCACAAAGAAAATCAGCTCCTGCTAATCCTTTTGAAATATCATAGCTATAGCTTTCACCGTTATTATCACCTAAGGCAAAACCTGTTGTGTAACCTCTATTCCCGACTTTTTGCAATTCCAAGAAATACTTATCTAAATCTGCTGATGGATTTTTCAAAACTTCATCAATTGCTTGACGGTATGCTTTTGCAACAGCAGATACATAATATAGACTCTTGGTTCTTCCTTCAACTTTGAAAGAATCAATCCCTGCATCAATTAGCTGCGGTAATTGTTTTACAAGACATAAATCTTTAGGGCTTAAAATATGAGAACCCCTGTCATCTTGATTAATTTCCAAATATTCATTAGGACGAGTTTCTTCTACCAGCCTGTAACTCCATCTGCAAGGTTGAGAACAGTTTCCATGATTTGCTTTTCTTTCACCTTTTGAAAAATAATCACTCAAAAGACATCTTCCAGAAAAAGATACACACTGAGCACCATGAATAAAACTTTCCAATTCAACATCAGGCACTTGTTTTCTAATTTCTGCAATATCAGCAATAGGCAATTCTCTTGCTAAAATAACACGAGTAGCCCCTAAATCACGCCAGAATTTAACACTTTCATAATTTAAAGTATTAGTCTGAGTGCTTACATGAATTGGCACTTCAGGAATACGTTTCCTTATAAGATTAAAAATACCATAATCACTTATAATGAATGAATCAGGCTTTGCATCTTTAAATCTGTCAATACATGCCTCTAATTGTTTTATATCATTGTTAAAAGCAAAAATATTTATAGTTACATAAGCCTTTGCACCAAGAGAATGAGCTAAATCAACAGCCTGCTTTAAATTATCCATAGTAATCAAACTGCCTTTTCTCATTGCTCTAAGGCTAAAATCTACAACTCCAAGATATACTGCATTTGCACCATATCTCACCGCATATTCTAATTTTTCCAAATTGCCCGCAGGCATCAAAAGTTCTACATCTCGCATAACTGTATATTATCCCAAAGGATACAAATAATCAACCGATTAGGTGATGACCAAATATGATTAATGAATAAGATATATATATAAAAGATTTTTATATGTTTATTGGAGAAGAAAGATGCAAACAATTGAAAATGCAGCAACAACATTAAAAGAAATTTGGGATTATCAACACCCTGTAATGCATACTTGGTTTGTGTTAAGTTCACTTTCATTATGCGTTATGTTCGCTTTATTATATTTTGTAATATAATAAAACTATGAGAAAACTCAGGATATTCTTAGGTTATCTGACACTTATATTAATCGCAATAAGTATGCTATACCCATTTTTTGCGATGATAAATCTCTCTTTTGTTGATAACAATGAAATATTTTCCCATGCCGGAAGAATTTTTCACCCAAATTTAACATTAAATAACTACAAAAATGTTTTTACAGAAATTCCAATGGGATTATATTTTTTCAACAGTCTTTTGGTTGCGACAATCACAACCATAGGACAGGTAATTTTCGCATCACTTGCAGGATATGCATTTGCAAGACTTAATTTTAAATACAAAAATGCATTATTTTTAATTATTTTAATTACAATGCTTATACCACCGCAAGTAAATATTATCCCATTATTTTTCTTAATGCGAGAATTACACTTGATTGATACATACCAAGCTTTGATACTTCCTGCATTATTTGGCGGGTTTGGAATATTTTTAATGCGGCAATATTTTCTCGGTCTTCCAAAAGATTTGGAAGAAGCTGCCAAAATCGACGGCTGCAATTTATTTCAAACATTTTTCAAAATTGCACTTCCACTAGCACTTCCGACTGTTGCCACTCTTGCGATATTCACATTTGTAACAACTTGGAACAGTTTTATGTGGCCATTAATTGTTACAAACAGTGAAAGCATGAGAACATTACCTGTAGGTCTTGCGATTTACAAAGGCAGCTTTAGAGAACTTACCCTATGGGGAAATCTCCTAGCTTGTTCCGTTATCTGTACAATCCCAGTAATCGGGGTATTCTTATTAGGTAAAAAATATTTTATATCAGATATTCTGCAAGGTTCTGTAAAAGAATAAAAATTACAACTTATATCTCAAAACAGAATTTGAACCTTGTGATGATACAAACAATAAATCACCATTAATATGAACACCATAAGGTTTTTGTACGTTTGAAATAAGAACGGAAATCACTCCATTAGGAGTTATCTTAACAACATTATTGCTATTGTAATTGGAAACATAAATATTTCCATTATCATCACTTACCATTCCAATAGGTCCGTTTATTTTTGCATCTTTTACATAGACAATTCTTTTTCCGTCAGGAGTAATTTTGTAAATCATATTATCAGCAAAACATGCGACATATATATTTCCGTTATTATCAGTCGTAATTCCTGTTGGACTTGCAATATTGTTATACATACCATTAGTTTGCTCAATTTTTGGTTTTGCTGCTTCGGCAGCTTTTGCCTCATCGGCTTTAATTGTTTGCATATCAGTATTCATAGTTGTTGCTAACTGCTGTGCACGAGTGTACATTGAACTTTCTGGTGGAATTAAAGATAAATAAGATTTTGCTTTATCTATCTGCCCTAACTTATTGCTTAAATTTGCAGCTTTAAATACTGATTCATAATCATCAGGCTTTCTCACAATAATTTGTTTAAAAACAGCTAAAGCTGCTTCATCTTGTTTTAAATATTCCAAGATTGAACCTAAATTATAATAAGCGTCAATATAATTTGGATCAATATTTATAGCCTGCCTAAAAGATGCCATAGCTCTATCATATTGCCCTATTTTATAAAAATCAATTCCCTGATTATATTCTAATTTAGCTTCTGTTTTTGGTTCATAAGGCATTACAGGCTCTGCACATAGTGCAAAACCTGTATTAGCCAATAAACATAAAGTTATTAAAAGTTTTTTCATTAATATCTCCGTATACTATTTTTGCAGATTATCAAGTTTTTCTATAATTTTTTGATTTTTTTCTGCAAATTCATGTCCTCTTGCAATTATAGCTAATTTCAAAATATTTGCAAGATTAATAGCACAAAGCTCTTTATAATTATCAGGTAATCTCAAACTCCAATTTGCATCACCTGAAGTACCTGGTCTATTATAAACATCATATACATTGAAATAATCTGTAAAGAAAATTTGAATATTTTCAGCTTTTGATGCGAAAATTTCTACTAACTTTGTTTGAGCCAAAAATTCCGCATCGTCAGTAAGATGAACAATAATATCATCTTTATTTTCAGCTTCTGCAAATAAATCATCTACAAGATTTTTCGCATGCAAATATCCGATGTGTGAATGAATATTTTGATCAGCCCACATTTTAATAGGTTCATTATCATGAGTACCTACCATTGCCCAGCATCTCTTATCAATATTACAGCATCTGTATGGATCTTCTGGTTTATCAGCTTCTACAAACTGAGTAAGTTTCATACCTTGTAATCCGTATTCTTTCATAACTTCTGCTACAGGATTTGTAAGAGTTCCTAAATCCTCACAAACAATTGCATCTTTATCTAATCCTTCTTCCTTAGCAGCAGCAATTACGATTTTTTCAATCAATCTGCCATACTCTTTAATTTGTTTTTTAGATAATGTCTTAACTCTTTTTTCTTTATCAGCAGTAAGTTCCATATCTAAATCTTCTATTTTTGCAATTGCATATTTAGATAATTCAGGATGTTCTGGAGAAGAATACAATCTTCCTGCACCTTGTTCAATTTTAGGTTTTTTACCAGCTTTATAAACCCATGGATCAATAAGACCTACAATATGATCAATTCTAACACCACCAGGGTTTTCTCTGAACATTTTTTTGTATAAGTTTTTCAACAACTGTCCGCCTTCATCTAAAGAACCATCAGCATTATACATTCTGTCAGGATCCATTACAGGGAAGCCCCATGCTTGACCATCTTTTGAGAAATAGTCTGGAGGGCAACCTAAACACCAGCCTTTTAAGAATAATGCTTGATAAGCCCAAGTATCACGATCAGAGAAAGCAACCTGTCTATCTGCAATCATTTTAATATTATGTTTTTTTGCAAATTTTCTAGTTTCTTCATTTTGTTTGCTTATAACAAACTGAGTAAATTTATATAATTCAATTTCATCAGAATATTTATTTTCAATTTCCTTAATTCTTTCAGCATATTCCATTTTTTGCTCAATAGATTGAGGATTGAAAAGATTTTTATCAGTTTCTGAATTCCATAAAGGCCAGTAATCATTACCGTGTTCTATAGACAATGCTTCATACAAACTGTCTTTATCCAACCAAAAACTGTTTTCTCTTTTAAAATGTTCAAATTCTTTTTCTAATTTTTTAACAGGATTTGATTTAAAATTATTCCAAGCTTCTTGCATAGCCTCACTATATTTTTTATAAGCATAAGAATAAGCTGTCTTGTTAACATCTTTATTAGGATTTCCATTTACAATATCATTGTATGTATCTTCAGAAAGAATTTTACCCCAATCTTTAGTTGTTAACTCTTTTAAGTTGATAAATAAAGGGTTGTCAGAAAAAATAGTACCTGTATAAGGAGAAGAATCACAAGATTTAGTCTTTCCTGCAGGTCCAAGCTGAATAGCATCAAACAAACCTGAAGCATATTCAATAAATTCTTTACCACCGTCAGTATTTATGCTGCCGAAACCTGTATTTTGGCCCATTGCAGCCGGAAAACTTCCGTTATGCATAATAAAAGCTAAGTTCTTTTTACCCAAAACTTTTAAAGCTTTTCTAATAGTCTTTTTAGCGTCTTCAGATAAGACGTTAGATTGTTTTTCTAAAGTACAAGTCATATTTACCCCTTCTTCCTATATATCAACAAAATTGATAATATCATGAGGTATTTTTTTTTTCAACTAACAGACAATATAAAAAAATAATAAATTTTTGTCATTGCAAGCAAATGCGAAGCAATCCAGCCTATATTATTTCATCATATAAATCAAGCCATTCTGGATTATTCATTTCTATCAATTCCAATTTTTTCTTTCTTGATGCTCCTTTAAGCTTCTTTTCTCTAATTATCGCTTCTTCAATATCATCAAAAATCTCATAATAACCTAATTTATCAATATTATATTTTTTTGTAAAACCATCAACTAATTTATTTTTATGCTCATATACTCTTTTGACTAAATTTGAAGTAACACCAATATAAAGAGTCCCATTTCGTTTGTTAAATAAAATATATGTGTACCCACTCATAAATTTATAATAGCATAAATAATATATATAAGCTGGATTGCTTCGCCATCGCTCGCAATGACTTATCTTA